>Ga0325403_1002261_pt1 | contig 16922 bp, 7 predicted proteins | sample PopdelMetagenome_19_FD_205665 | JGI IMG/M metagenome (GOLD analysis project Ga0325403, IMG submission 205665) | Populus deltoides microbial communities from Bellville, Georgia, United States - Xylem-PdKOR-R4 | ecosystem: Host-associated > Plants > Phyllosphere > Stem > Wood/Secondary xylem...
TATTTATTTATTTATTTATTTATTTACTGTTTTTGGACCAATTTTCCTATATTAAAAATAAGGTTTGGCTGCTGATTTGGTATTAAAATTAGGTGTTGTTTGGTGATTCAAAAAAAAAAAAATATTCATACTAAAATAAAATCAGAGGATTCCTATTCTTACAACATTTTTACAAGGGAGATACTATTTACAATAACTAAATTGGTAATATAATTTTTTAAATAATGTAAATATAATTTTTTATTTTTAATATGTATTGTTATCAAATATATATATATATATATATTTTAAAAATTAGATATTATTATTTTTTATTTTAGTTCATATTGAGTGTTAAAATTAATAATATTATAATAACTCTAATTATAAAACTAGGACTGACTTGAGGGGTTGACCCAGGATTTAGATTAGTCCGAGTTTAATAAAAAATGATTGACTCGACCTGACCTAGTCAAAAAACCAAGACAACCTGAGTTAAAACAAGGCTAAAAAACTCGTTGATTTTTTTTTTATTTTTGTCAAAACAAGGTTGTTTTGATTATTATTTTTGGGTTAGCCAGGTTGACCCTCTCGACCCATGACTTGAATTTTGTCTTGAATTGAATTCTGAGTAGGGTTTTAAAACTATGATACTAACCATTTTTATTTATACATTAACTCGGGTCAAATAATATTGACCCTCCTTACCCGTGACCTCGGCCTTGTCCTAGTCGACCCTCAAGTCGAGTTTTAAAACTATGATAATAATAATTTTTATCTTTATATTGACTCAGGTTAACACTCTTAATTCATGACCGGGATTTTGCCCCGAGTTGACCCATGAATTAAGTTTTAAAACTATAATAATAACCACTTTTATTTTATGTTGACCCGAGTCAACCCGAATGACCCTCCTAACACATGACCTAGACCTTATCCTGGATCGATCTCCGAGTTGGATTTTAAAATTATGATAATAACTATTTTTATCCTTATATTGACCCCGATCAACGGTAAACCTCACTCGTGATCCGGGTCGACCCCCAAATTGGGTTTTAAAAATATGATAACAACTACTTTTATTCTTACACTGACTTGGATCAATCCGAGTCGTCCCAAACCTTGCCTGGATTTTCCCCAGATCGACCCCCTAGTTGAGTTTTAAAACTATAATAAAAATTATTTTTATTTTAACATGTTTTAGTTGGACAATTTTAAAATTAAAAAGAATATATTTTTTTAAAAAAATATTGGATTTAAAGTCATGCCTCCTTTATGCTTCATGTTTTTTTTTTATGAAAATACAGAAACTAAGTGTAGTGTTTTTTTAGTTGATGTCAGTTTTTTTTCTTTTTTGATCGACTGGATAAGGAAAATCTTATTGTCTGGTCTCCATTCTAAGGAGAAATGGTGAGCGGCGCGTAGAAGTCACATTCCAGTCACAGACAGGTGGTGGGTGTTGCAATTTGTTTTTCGTTCAAGGTAATATGTGGTACCTAATTTTGACATTTGAGAGATCCTGTGTCTTTGGAGTTGAAGGATTTGTTAGAAATTGTGGGTTTCTTAAGATGGCAATTATTGGTGGCTAATGACAGCAAGAAACAGCTTAATTAGTTTTTTTTTTTTTTTTTTTGCCTGAGTGAGCTTAATTAGGGTTCATATTCCATGTGAGTCCACTGAATTTTCATAAGTCTCCATAGAATGTGAGATTTCATCCATAAATTGTCAGAGGCCTTCAAAAAATAGGTTTTTGTCTGTCTTTTTACCCTAAAATCATTAATTTTGTGATTCAATAAATGACACATCATAATCATGTCTTATTGTTTTTTATTTCACTTAGTAAATCCTCAGAATTGTATGAAGGTCTCGCCATTTTTTCACACCACAATAGCTTCTTAGTTACTGCATATTATCCATTTTTACTTTTACGTGCGGACTCATTTTTTCATTGAATATTCATTCTTTTTAAGGATTGAGTTCTATGGTAGTCACAGATATATTTTTTTCTTACCACTTGTTATTTCTCTTTTAATGTCAATGGAGTTCAATTCAAGCAACGTTATTTCAAATAAAGAAAAAAACCCATTTAAGCAACATTTCCAAAAAAAATTACATTTTCGTGCATAATGGGGCCTTTAGAATGTAAGAAGTTGCGCTCTTTCGCCTCCCGATATCCAATATCTTCTGGTAATTTTTTTTTACAAACATGTCAAAAAACCATCTTAATTCAATAGTTTAAGTTTTTAGGTGAGGTCCCATGATATGATTTATATTATTCTCTAACATACACCCTCAAATGAAAGCCTTTTGGGCTTGAAACTTGCACAAGCTCATATTATCTTGTGCTTAATTTTTATCAAATAAATAGGGATGGTGAGATTCGAACTCGTGACCGCTTGGTTATCAAGTCTCTGATACCATGTCAAATAATCATCTCAACTCAATAGCTTAAGCTCTTAGATGAGTTTCTGAAGATGATTTATATCATTCTCTAACAGTTATATTAATAGTTAATTGATGATATTAAAAAGATGTGAAGTAGAACTTAATAATGATTATAATAAAGGATTAATTCGACCATTACAAAAAACATGAATGACCTAATTTAAGACTTAATATTCTAAATAATTAAAGCAAAGAGAGTGGTTTCACGCTTTAAAGGGAGCGATTGTTGGTGGTGCCTTCAGCCATCAATTACTGCAATGTTACTACAGCCCTTGTCATCCATGATGTGTCTGAGCATCATCCCATGCCATAAGAGGGGGATTAATTTTTTAATTTATTTTTTTTTCCCCTTAGATGCCTTGATCATCCTGTTGAAGATAGGACGATAACTTTGGAGCAGATGGGATTAGAGTATGACTTTACAGGGTTCACATACCTTAACCCACTGTGCTTTACTGATTAATTATAGTAGTTAGATTCTAATTAGTGTCATGACCTCACATTAAGGTTAAACACCCGCTGCCTTAATTAGACCAAATCAACGCATCATTAAGATGCTCTAAAAAAAAGGCTGGTGGTAAAATTAATTAATATGAAAAATACCCTTCAGTCACACATTTAAATTCCATTAATATTTATTTTCTAATTCTTAGAGTGGTCCCAAACTTGAAATGGCCCAGGACAGACCTAATTATTATATAATTAGAACTTGAGTTTGAGGTGGGGAGGCGAAGATCTACCTGAGCTAGATGCCTAGCCGCCCCTAAACGTTGAGAAGTGAAGATTCAAGAAGAAAACATGTAATTAGGATATCAAGTCACTGCTTCACATTGCAATCCATTTTGAATTTTTTTTTAATATTATTGAATTGTTTTGATATATTGATATTAAAAATAAATTTTAAAAAGATATTAATATGATATATTTAAAAAAAGAAAAATATTTGCTCCTGAGTGCTAATTACTTAGTTATGTCCTCCACTTTTCAAGAAGGAAAAATCCCATCTTTATTGACACTGAAAATCCTCAATCCAAGTGGCTCTACAGTACTCTAAGTACAGTAATTGATCGTTACCATGCTAGCTAGTCCCTTTCTTCTCTTTGAAGGAACTCCGACAATTATGATGATGACATAAAGATAACAACACTTTGTTAAAAGAAGATTGATTCTTCTAGTTCATGGACTTAGAGCCACATAATCCATGAAGAAGGAAATTGCTTCGTTCATGCGTGCACTCTTCTAAATCAGAGGAAAGAACTCCTCACCTCTTGTTGAATTATTAATGAAAATATGAGACCTTTGAGGCAGCAGGAAAAGGGGAGTGCTTTAAATTCCTGTAATGAACGGATAGACAAAATTGAGCCACACGAACAATTTTCCACACGGTTTTTTAAGTTCCCACTTGACATGTTGCCAGGAAAATGTTGCAGGTCGGGGCTGCCCTACGTTAGATACAAAAACCTCACCAGAGGGTGGTTGCTAAGAAAGAAACACTTAGTATCCATCAATCTATTATGTCTATCAAGATCATAGCCAGAATAATTTGGGGACCTTATAATCCAGAGGTCCAGGATCGAGACTTGGTTAGGCTATCATATCAAAAACATATTTAACTTGAAAATATAAATTATTAGACGAAGCTTTGAGAACTGATTTATGTTGACTCTCTTACACCGTACGTGTGAACACAACTTTTGGAAAAACGATATCTTTGATTTTGAAGCTTTTTAAGAATAAGGTTGTTATACCTACCGTGACATTTCACATGAATCACCAAATATCTCTCCTCGAGAAACCAACGGGCCGGTAAAAAGAAACACAAATCTTTGCTTACCTTGGTTTTGGTAGAGAAGTAATGGAAAATATTTCATATACAACACCATTTCCCAGGGTTTCGGTATTAATTCTATGCATGCATTTCTGTTAACTAGCTACAAGTTCATGAAATAGAGAAAACATCTAAGCTGTGAGGACTGAAGGGAGTAACTCAGATTTCCGACTCGAAAAGGCGAGCCTTGCTGCCTGGGAAAAATTCTGTCCCAAGAACCTCTGTAAACTCCCCATTACTAGTAACTCCGATGGAATAAGCAAGCAAATGTCCTAGCAAGTCCTGGTCTAATTACATCTCGGATGACTAGAGGTGCCAGTATTTTTTTAGCAACGTTATAAGCAGGCTGCTTGTTGGTAGGCTTCCATTCCTATCTCTGTGTTCCTGCTCCCATCCATCGATATATCGTTGATTAATGTTGGCAGATCCGATGGATATGCATTCGTTATCAACTGCAACGTGCAAGCATGGTCAATTTTGGCATGTAGTTGTCATAAAAAATGAACTTATTCCTGAAATTTAAAGGAATTCTATAGTTAAGTCCAGGAAAACATGAGAGTATTTTCAGTTTCTTTTTACCAAAAAAGGGTTCCATGTTTATCATCCATCAACTTCCTTGAAGAAACAAACATGTAATATATGTTCACCACAACTTCAATCAATTATCAAGAAATTAAGGGAGGTTGGGATATCTAAAAGGCAAAAAAAAAATAAAAAGGAAGGAAGTAGACGTTTCCAAGAAAAGGAAATTTCAGATATTGAAAAGCTTGCCAATCATCATCTGGGCATGAACATAGATCATGAACCGCCTAGCTTTCTATGCTCTACTGTAATCTGAATTATGTTCAGGTCTCTCTGAAGGTTCATATTCTTCGGTCTTCTTTCTCTCTCGATGTCCAATGCAAGAAAATAATCAGTAGTCCTTTGGATTTGCCTCAACCCCCTTAGTCTGGAGGGCTTCAGCTATATCACTATACATCATCTCCGTTGTCCTCTTTCGCCAGTTCAATATCGCTTGAACGGAACCACTGGAATGACAACATAGACGGAAAATCTTTCTCCAGCTTTAATTTGACTAACAATCTTTAATGAAATTTCTTTTGGGATAAGATGCAAAGACCCAACCTCCTCAACCTTTATGTCATTTGGAGTACTTATTTTCAATATAAATGAAATTCTTTGACCGTCTAATGGAATTGATATAAGCATCCTGAATGCTTCTGTCGAAGGCATTATCCTTCGCGCAGACAAGCCCGACTCTGGCCGCATCTTCAGGAGCTACTGGGAAGCCAAAAGCAGCTCCGCCGTCAATCGACCAGAACGATTGGACATTCCATGTTTCGTGGTCTTCATGGAGCATAACAGGAGATGGAAGTTTAAAAGTGTCGTCTAGTTCTCTTACTTGACGAAGAAAGTCCTCCCTACCTTGCTTTCTTCACCTCTGCTCGACATTGACAAAGACATCCCAAGCATCCTTCCAACCGACAATGAATGTCATGCAAACGCTGCCTTGCTCCTCCAATATCAATTGAGGGACCTGCAAAATTGGGCTGAAGAAAATCATTGTGGTGTACCGTATCCAAAGTTCTGAAAATCGAATGATATGGAGTGTCATATCTACCATCACAAAGGTCAATATCACCAATGAAACTCACAATCCTCCTCTTAATTCGTAATTCGCTGCTAGGGCATTTCACTATCAACCACTAGAGTCTTCTGATGATGAGTCAACATTGTAGAAATCTTTATGTCTTGTATAATTCTCTGTCCGTTATCAGGGTTACGGGGGCATGATACACAATGGAATTTTGTGTTATAGTATCCTCATCATGTGCAGACATCAACCCTTCCTTCTTAAGCAACTTCACAGAAGTTCTGTCATCCCAAACGAGCATCAGGACCCTAACACCTTCGTTGTCCTTTTTCTTTAGTAGCTCTCCTAAGATCATGTCTCCTCCTGGATTTTGCGTGCTTGGGCCCCTCACCACATGTGATGTAAATCAAATACTTTGCAATAGAAATGGCATCGGAAATGTTTTCCCTGCATCGATGTGGTTCATAATGCTTGCCCCTAGCTAGAGGGATTTTCGGAAAAAATTATCAGGGACATGAGCATCTTGGTAAAGTGCAACTCTGCAAGCACTTCTTTGACAAAAGAATGTGCAAGGGACACCTGGAAACTTCGGACCTGTAATCCCTTTAGACCAATAATGCCATCAAAGAAATGCACTTCCAAATGAATCCTCGAACCCTTATGTGGACGTCTATGGTTTTTATGCAAGATGTTAAGCCATTTATCTTCTTCTTTTCCATCTAGGAGTTCAGCAGCAGGAAAATAAGCTTTCCTTACTGCCCCTGTAGGCCCGTCTTCTTTTCGAGAGAATATTATTTGATTTTCTGAAACAAATACATGTAGTGAAATTGATAAATTAAAATTTTTTTAAGAATTTAAAAAATTGTATTAGACATATCTAGAGTTATTTAGAGTTTATACAAAGATTACTTGAAAATCAGATGTTTTTTTTTGCTTCAAATAATTGCTTTAAAACTGGGTTGTCGTAAACTACAAGCAGTCCAAATATCCAGTATTTTATGGTAATTCACACAAACCACTAATAAAAAATCTCCTAAATCATTTTAGAAGAGAGGCATTATTTTACTTTAGAGAGTTATCTCTTTTATTTTGTATTTTAGATGTTTTTATATTTTACTCTACTCTTAGAAAATAAAATATATAACTTTCTATTTATAAAGAAACTTAAAAATTATTTATATGATAAAATGTCAATTTACCCATTAAATAATATCACACATATTATTTTAGTCTAATTTCATAAATTTATTCAATCAACTCTTTACTTAATTGTTATTAAGTTTAAAATTGTAATCCTTTTTATTAATTACATTTTAGTCTTTAATTTCTAAAACTTATTTACAATCAAACTCGTACTTGATTAATTATCTCATTTTAATTTCTAAACAATAGTTTTTATGAGTGCAACCTATTAGATTCCTTAATAAGTTAATCCAAATATAAATCATAATCTAAAATAAAATAAGATTAAATAAATTAAATAATTTAATTATTATCAATTCAATAATTCATTTATTTATTTTTAAAGATCAAGTACAACGTCTAGCAATCTGTCAAGATCTCCTAAAATTTAGAAAGTCATAAGTAATTTGACTTAACCTTTCAGTAACCAGTTTCTCAGTGTAATTACTATTCCTTCATCATGAATTTTTTGATTTAGACATTATAGCATAAAATATTTTTTTTTTGTTAAATCATATTAGTTCTCAACATTATATTCATTGATTATTTTAATATGATTTTGAAACTATTTTCAAAACTCATTTCACCTTGATCAAGGATCTTACAATCAAAACTATTTGAGAATAGATGAAATATTTTTTTTAGTTCACTTAGGGTGATGAATTGTCTCTTGATTACTCAAATACTTTCATATAGTTTATGTTATACCCCATATATTCTCCTTTGTTACCATTGATTAGGACAACGTCTGATTAGGATCAAAGCATAACATTCCCTATATAAGATAACTTAATGATCTCAAGTCTAAGGATCACTTACACAACTATCACGTAAGGCTTTCCATAGACATAAATGATCTCTCCGTATGAAATTCTTTTATAAGTTAGTTCAGTATACATATCATCTGGTAAGCATCTAAATATTAGTTTCAAATATCTTTCATACCTCAGTTTATGAGAACAGTTGTTTTCTTTCATAAAAGAGAGAGAATATAATATGCATTGATCTCAACAACTCTAATTAATATTTAATTTTAATAGAACATTGAATAAGAATATTTAGAAATAAATGTTTTGATGCAAATTTCGCAATCATAAAAAAATTATTAATTGAATTCATATATTTCATAGTCAATTATCTTATTTTATATGTAATTTGGTATAATCCATAATTTAACCTAAATCAACACCAACTCTAACAAAATAATTTTGTTAATTCATAATCAACAACAACAACAACAAAAAATTATTGATTATTTTACAAAATAACCTAATTATCAACTTAAATTAACATAATTATTAAAAAAACCTTAAATTTCTCTAAAATCCTTAATTCAAAACCCTAACATTATATAAAATCAAATTGACATACATTAGAATAAATTATATCAAATTAATAGAGAGGAAGTGTTTAGTATACCTTTAAATGTAGAATATGGGTGGAAATGATGATTAGTGGTGATTGTTTTGACTGAAAATCAGTTGACTCACGGTGGAGAGAGAAAGGGGTGGCAATCTTGGGCTAAAAAAATAAAGAAAAATAAGTGATCTTGTGGTGTTGTGGATGTGTTTTGTATTGGAGGCAGAGTGCGAGAGAGAGAGATTGCTGACAAAAGGAAGAGGGGAGGGGTGAGAGGCTATGAGGAGAGAGAGGGAGGGAGAAATAGGAAGAAGGCTCCGAATATTAAACTAAAATAAAGTTGCAAATTTTATCTGCAACTCATGTCCGCAAATGATATTTGCGACTCGCATGTTGTACATAGCAATTGTAACTCGTGAAATTATCTTATATCCCCAAATATTTTCTCCACTGTATTACTTTCTTGTTTTTTAACTATGCTAAAAATCCAAATAACTCCCAAAATTAGACTTGATGTTTGCTGTGGCAGTGATTTTTTTTTTTTATCAACTACAAAAGAAAAGAAAAGAAAAACACATTGCCGACCTACAAGTTTCTGTTATCTCTGTCAAGTTTTGAGGTCGTTATTTAACAGTCCTGATTATGGGTAGCAATCTGAACCCTTGACTTTGCGGACCTTGCTTGTGGGTCTCACAAATTCAACAGTCCTGATTCTTCATATCATAATTCGTGTTGCTTTTACTGTGGTGTTTAGCAGCTTGAAGACTAGAACAAAATTAGATAGTTGATGTTCATTTCAGCTGATCAGTTCCATCCTTGAAAGAAAAGGATGAAAGGGAAAAACTTCAAGCAAGAAACTCACAGCGGCACCTCAATTCTTGTTTGGTCAAATACAAAACTTGTTATGCAAACAGTTGTATACAACACATGAATTTACAAAGACAAACTGTAGGATGATGTATCGGCACTTAGATCCTGTGCTACCTGGAGAAGGTATTCGATGTTGATGTCAGGGTAATGCTGTAAAAGCCTCAAGTTAGCTACAAAATCACCACTCAATAGCCTGCTTTTCATGCATAACAGCATTGCACAACAGATCCGCAAAAGCATATCCTGCACAAAACCAGTTTTGTTTCCATAAACACCATTGTTTAAATCATCAAAAGTTGATTGGATCGAGATATTTGAGAGGTACCTGAACCCCAAAAGGATTACTCAAAAGAGAATCCCAGATTCTTAAAATGGATTGGAAGTTGAATTCCTGAGACAGTAGCAAAGTGATCCACCTGAATGCATAGAATTGTGGCTTAACCTGCCCATTTGAATAGATGGCATAAGCTTCCATGATTCACTTAGCTTGATCCAAATATGATGAAAACTTGAAGGAGGCCTTTTTTAAGCACTGTTTGCTGCTAAACAGAAGTAAATATACTACAATGGTTGGCACAAAGCACTCAGAACTATGAAAAAGTTTTTTTAATTTAGCCATCAAGAATCTAAATGTGCATCTACTATAATCACATTAAGAAAGTATTTACCTTGGTAGTGAATTCAAGATGCTTCCATAATTCCTCATCATTTTCTTTCAATAATTTTGCCAAGCGGGAAAGAGTGGAGAGGATGCCAACAGGACTATTATCCAACTGTTGGCAAAAGTGATCCACCGAATCACTCAGCAGTCGAACAAAACAAGAAAAGCTATCAGCTTCAGCATTTACCTGCAGGATAGACCAAGGGCATGAATAAAATTGCCTTCTGTTTAGGACTCTGTTTGATCTTCTCAACAACATATGCTTTCACCTTTACAGGATTCTTTCATATTTATTATCAGACTAATCAATAAATATGGAAGTATAGCTGAGCAATGCTATAAAGTTTGTGTCCCATGTCCTATAAATGAATTGTTGTATGTAAAAGTAGAAATTTTAACTATTCTGCGTCTGTTAAAGCTTCATCTTCTACTAAGAAAACTATCCATTAAAAAAATATATGAACTTCTTATGAGATAACAAAATCTCAACAAGTTTTATTAATGTGCCCAAAACAAAGAGATGGCAGTTTAAATGGTAAAAAACTTCCAATGTGGAAAGGATTCAGTCGAAAACGGCATTGTGTCTTCCTGGTTTCAGGATCATATTATCAACAAGGAACACAAGTATCTAAAGCATACATCAACAAGGAACACAAGTATCTAAAGCAATAGAAGACCCAAAAGCAGATGGAATATTCCTTACAGCATTCTGCTCATCAGTGTCAGTACTAAATACATAGAGTATTGGTGCCAGGACCTCATTCATGCCTTGTACATAACAAATAGCTGGATTTAGCTTTGCAAATAAGAGAAGAATGTTCCTCATTGCTTCCTGCAGGTGAAAATATATCACAGCATTCTTCAGGGAAACTTCATTCATGTTTCTTAAAACTGTTACAATTGCAATGACAACATTTGTTTGCAACTCTCTAAAAGATTATTTTCATCAAGTGACTGAGAATTTGAGAACCACAGTGTCAACAAAGATTCAACAGCCAAATGAAATTGAATAAAAATGAAAGAGCAGAAGAGTGGATAAATACCCTATTCTTCTTACTGAACGAGGACTCCCCTGAGAAGAATTTCATATCTGGATGTGTGCGCTGCAAATCACGGTCAATCTGTTCTGCAATCTCCGTATGCTATAAATGCAGTGTTCATTTTGATTAACATCAGCTATCCCTTGGCACAAGGCATTCCAGGCACCTTAGAATGGTGAAGAGATTTACCTTAAAGTAGTGATGCCAAGCACTAGCCATACCAACACTCAGGGGATGATCTCCATGAGAAATTCCTTGTCGCTTAAGTGGTCCAGCAACATCACCTTCACTGCTCAGCTCAGCGGAAATCATTGCATCAGCTTTTACCCTGGTGTACTCTGACTGTCTAGATTCAAGATTTTGATTAGTACATTGAAACCAGTAACCAAAGAAAAAAAAACTGATTGCAAGTGTGACAAATTCACCTGCAACTAAATTAAAACACTAAGTTAAGATGCAAAACAGGTACAGCAGTTGGAAACTTACAGGACTCAGCAGAAGCTCCTCTTTTAGCTTAGCATATTTTTGTCTGTTCTCGGTTAACTCCTTTTCCCACACATCATGAGAAGGAGATAAATAACCCAACAATAGCTGCCATAAATTAAGATTTAAGGATGTTCAGGAGTCATATTCAAATAAAAAGGAGTATTGAATGATTAAAGTTGTCATTTCTATATGCAGCCAATTGATTACCACTACGATGTGTAGAATATAGGTGATTTAAGCAACTTCAACATGTGGTCCTATTATTTCATAATAACCCAGTAATTTTATTCCTTCAAGTTTAGTTGTTGGAATAACATGTTCTTGTCCAGGCATCGAACTATTCCTCACTGCATAACAGACAATGATCATGGTTTTAATCACAAATCTCTTCAAGAACCTGTGAATTAGCAGAAGAAAAATCTTCAGCACTTCTTTAGTTCTGTTGGCAATCAGTGCAATCCAACATGACAGAAGTGACATTATTATTACTAAAAGCTTATTGAACTACTCTGAAAGCCGGCTTGGAATCCACATCAAATAATAATGAAATTTTCAAGCCAGAAGTGCAAACAAAATAATCCAGCAATGAAAACCAACGTACCTTCCAAGCTGTTGCCCTCAATCCTCCTCCATCAGGAACCCCCATACTAGCAATTCTCTTCACCTTTTCCAAATTTATCTCCTTTTGAGAGAACTAGCCACAAAACAAAATGGAAAGATATACAATCAATTAACAAACAAAGCCAAAAAGTAACTTGGTCCTAAAACCAAAAATGGCATAAACAACAAAACCCTAGCATCCCAATTTGTTGCGGCCAAAATGCAGGAAAAGGATGCCAATTAGAAAGTTATTTCTGAAAATCTTCACAAATTAGATTTCAAGAATGCAAACCCAATAAATTATTACCTTTAATTAAACTATTTTTGTCCCAATGAATAAATCAAGCGTAATTGAACATCACAATCCACACATACATTTCTTCCCTTTTGCCACCATTTTCTAAGAAACCAAACACTCCCCAAAAACCTAAACCTCACTAAACCATAAAAGAGTTTTCCAAAAATTCAACTTCAAACCTAAAACCCTACATTAAATTAAAGAAGAAAATAAAGAAAGAACATTCCACGCTCTGACCTCATATTCAAGATCAGACCTTTTCTCATCAGCTGCAATAACCTCCCTAACCGTGACCTGGCCCGGCCCATCTTTATCGGGTCTCTTCCGGGTCCTAAAAGCATCCACTTTATCCCCAACTTTATCATCAACACCCAAATCAAATTCATACTCATTTTCCTTGTGGCCTAACTCAACCCCATTAGGCTCCATAATCTCAAGCTCCTCACCGGACTCGAAAACCGGTTCGGACCCTCCATTCTCCTCCTCTTTGTCGTCAAAACCAGGGACCAAAATACCAAGCCTATCAGGGAGCTTGAGCTTGCCCTTCTTAAGCATGGTAACTGAGTTGGGACTGAGTCAGTGGGGGTGAGCCGAGCGAGTTGGGATAGTGGGTCTTTGTTGGTGTTGCATTGGAGTGGTTTTAGAGGAGTGAAAGGAGAAAAGAGAGAGTCTTGATGGGTCATTAACCCGGTTTTGAACTCAGTTTTCTCTTCTGAGGATTTGAGGAAGACTGGTAGTTACAAGTTACAACTTATAAGTTATAACGGTTGACTGATAGCTCAAACAATAGAATAATAGATTTTGTGGGTTGATCTTTTTAACCAATGGGAACTTGCCATGTCAGGTATTACTATCCAGTTAATAAAACTCGAGATCTCATATTTTTCCACTGTATGAAATAAATCAGATTAATTTATTTCTTCATTTTCAAAGAATAATGGGAATTCTTGATCATCTTCCACATCATCTCCTACTTTTCACACTGTTTTTTTTACCCTGTTTTCGTCACTTGCACTGTACACATGCCTTGTAAACCCCAATGTCGTCAATTTTTGTAGGAAGATATTCATGGAGTAGAATTTTGTGTAATCCAGCGAAGAAACAAAGGAGTACTTGGAGATAGAAAGAAATAAACAACACATTAAAAAAAAAAAAACTAATCCGTGTGGTGATATTATTATACACTTCACTGTATATTCTTTCACAAATTATGAATTGGAATGGTTAGATTTTTTTAAAATTTTAATTTTGTCTTTAAACATTATTTTTGTATGATTGAACTCTTTTGATTTTAAATTAATAGTCAATCACATTTTTTTTTTGAAAGAGAGTATTGTGAAATTGAAAAATAAAAAGTAAAAATAAAAAATACATGAAAAATAGGTTGCAATTTTAAATTTCATTCAAAAAAAATTTAGTTTGATCCCTTATTATTTGTAGTTAATAAGTGATCGGTCTTTGTAGTTGTCAAAAATTTAGATTTGATATCAAATTTTATTTTTTTATTTTCAGTTTTTTTATAAAAAGAAAGAGACACTTATCAAAATTCAGTGTAAATAAATAAAGTCATCGTTTACACATATTACAAGCCCTAAAATAGTTAGAATTGATATCAATGAAATCTATTCCATAAGGAAAGCCTTATAGTAGTTGTTTTGAATCTCAATATTACCTAAAAAATCATATATAAGTCAAGAATGAAAATTTTTATTCTAATTAATTTTGTGATATGAATCCTTTTTTGGTTTATTAGGTTGATAATTTAGTTTGTTTAACTTATTTAGATATTTAACTTTCTAAATTTGTTTTCAAAAGTTAGATTATTTAGATATTTAACTTTCTAAATTTGTTTTTCAAAATCATCTCTGTAAAATTTGCATGTAAACATCTGAGTAAATTCATTTTGTTTTTGTGTTAATATTAAATAAAAATATTATTCAATATATATTTGATTTTAAATTTATAATTAAAACTTGTGAGGACCAGTAGGCTAGTATATATTACTCATAAGTGGAGTTAGGTAGCAACGGCAGGTCGTCCTCTACCATGAAATTTTCTTTTTTGTTTTCTTATATTTATCTTCTTCTTTATATATTCCTCCAATTAGCAGCTTCTTGGAAACGATAGAAAAGGAGATAAAAGGAAATATAGAAAATGATGTGTCTTTTCGGGTTTTTTATTGGGCCTCATGTCACTATTTGTATGAATTTCTTCGATCGGTTAAGCCCAGCCCAACCATGCTTTATAAGACTTGATTTTCGCCCGACCCTTCATTTTCTTTCTCTCTCTCTCTTCTTTATTCTTTTGTTTTTATTATTCTTTTTTATTATTATTATTTTTCTGGGTTACCACATCAAACTATACATTCTACAACTTCATCTTCATCTACATTTCAGTTAGAATTCTCACATGCTATAAGCAACCTAAATAAGTTATTTTGTGACAAGGTAAGTTAATTATGTGATAAAACAGTGACTAATTAACTTTACTAGATAAATAGCTTTAATTTTTTTTTCTAAATTAAACTATGTGTTTCCAAGTTTAAAGGAGAAAATAAAGATTTTTTTTTTCTCATTTCAATACAGAAGAAAAATATATAACTCTTTTTGCTCACTTTTTTTATATAATATTTACATGAAAAACCCTAATTATCTTTAGCACCAGAGGGAGGGTTATTTTGAGGGAATACCCACCCACCACTCAGCCTGTTGATATCTATAAAAAAAAAACACAAATCCAATGAAGTTTTTTCTAGCTTTATCAAGTTTCATCATTAATTTCTTGAAAAGGTAACATTAAAGTCTAATTAATTTTGTCTATGAAGGTATTCTAAACTTTCACTCTGTATAAATAATATTATAGGATCCTTTTCATACATTCATGTGAGTGTGAAATGCACAATATTTAATTCTATCAATTACATGTTAAACCTATTTATAAAAAAACAAAAAACTAAACACATGACATGAAGAGCACCTAGAATTGTGATATCAATATTGGCAGTCTCCCTGCATTTTGTGCACACGATATATATATATATATCATTATCTTGGTAGATAAAATTCTAGTATAAGATTAATTAGATAAAATCCATAACTTTCTACGAATATAACAGTCAATGAATTTATAATTTTAAGAGGTTCTGTTTTTAACCTCGTATGTAATTTTAAAAAAATAAAGATTTAAAAAAATTTGAATTTGATGATATTTGAATGGTTTGGAGTTGTTTGGCAATGTATTTGTAAATGCGTTAGGCACGTTTTAAAAGTGTTTTTAGCAATAAAAGTCATTAAATTGATTTTTTTTGTTTTTTTTGTTTTGATGTACTAACATTAGAAATAAAAAATAAATATGAAAAAAATTATTTTAATTTATTTTCAAGAAAAAAATACTTTTAAAATATATTTTGCAACACAATATATATACCAAACACATACTTAAATAGTTTTGATGCAAATCCAAATCATGCAAATTACATCCCACACCCGAATAGTCCAAAGTGTTTTTTGCTCAAAAATACATTAAAATAGTATCTTTTAAAAAAATTATTTTTAACATCAGCATATTGAAATGATTTGAAAATACCAAAATAAAAAAATTGCAAGTAAAATAAAATAAAAATTCAATTAAAAAAATACTTTTAAAATGTAAAAACAAATGGGGTCTACATGTTAGATATGTACGGGATTCATTATTACAATAAAGATAAAAATCATAAACATTGAAAGTACTAGAAATAATAATAAAATTTCTTAACTAACAGTGCAAACAAAATGTTAACTGAGAGGCAAAGTTTAACCTCATCTCAAAACCAAAACATTAGGAATTCAATTGTCCATTCCAAAACCACTAGATTCCTTGTGGTTTCGATTTTTATCACATTGAATCATATAGCTCAAGAAGAAGGTAATTGGATCCTTAATATTTTGGATTTCTTAATAAAATTAAGTCGTCCTTTTGTCCAATTTTGTTAAATAAAAAAAGGGTTAAACTTCTTTATTTTGGTTTTGAGATGAGGACAACAACTAGTGGTTAAGGGACACTAACGGGGTGGGGGAGAAGAGCTTAACAATCATTACATTTGTTACAAGCCAACAATTAAGCATGCCATTTAATTCCATGTTTCCATGAGTCATTTTGGTTACATCTATTATAGATGACATTAATAGCAGATAAGAAAGGGCTAAGGTTGTTCAAGAGGAGCTATTTGGGCCAAAAATGTTAGGCCTCAACTATTAGATGATATAAAGAAAAGAATAGTGGGCTCAAGATATGATAATACAAGTTCAAAGGGCTTTGTAAATGAAACTACTTTTGTTGGGCTAACTTTCTCATCAATGGAGATTGTGGGCACATCTAATGAACATAAAGTAATGGCAGGACCTGATGACCAGGCCTGCCATGAGGACTTGGTAAGTCTTATGTAGTTCAAGCTCTTAAAGGGCTAATGATGTCTAGAAAGCCAGATGTTATTTTTCTTTCGGAGACTAGAGTTAATAGTAGTAGAATTGAATCTATTAGAGGGGAAATTAAGTTTGATGGGTGTTTCGTAGTTGATAGATTGGCAAAGGGGTGATTTG
>Ga0325403_1002264_pt1 | contig 16894 bp, 9 predicted proteins | sample PopdelMetagenome_19_FD_205665 | JGI IMG/M metagenome (GOLD analysis project Ga0325403, IMG submission 205665) | Populus deltoides microbial communities from Bellville, Georgia, United States - Xylem-PdKOR-R4 | ecosystem: Host-associated > Plants > Phyllosphere > Stem > Wood/Secondary xylem...
AAGGAGATGTCCACGTGAGATTAAACAAATAGAAATGAAATCTAATATGAAGCAATTGTGATTATTATTTTTTGTTGGCTGATAGGGAGTGTTCTCGAGTTAGTTTAAACATCTATTGAAATTAAGTCTTTTTTCTAAAAAAATTAATAATTTTTTTCTAGGTCTTAACTCTACTATTTAAATGGAAAAATACATTTTGGGCCAAAAAAACATAAAGGGTCTGATTTATCCTCTGGGCTAAATCCATACTCTTCTGCCACGTTTTTTATATATAAAAAGTAGATAATATGTTATTTGGTTTTTATTTTTTTTATAAAAAAAAACAAATGACGCAACACTTGTTATTGCGTAGCTTAAAATATTGCCATCATTCTCGTGGTTTGAAAAATCATGCGGTAGGATTTTTGGGATAAAAAAATTATTTTTCAATGTATTTTTATTAATAAAAAAAATTTAATAAACACTATAAAGGTTTTCCCAGTTACCTACTTGCCTCTAAATACCCTAAAATTACATTAAAAAAAACTTAAATCAACTAAACTCAAAAAATCAAAATTAAACTAAATTATTTTTTTTTCAACTATGTTTACAAGGAATATCTATTATTACTAAATTCTTTTTGTTTAATTATTTTTGTTGTTGAAATCACGACAAATTATCATCATTTTTCTTTCATTGTTTTCTTGTAATTTCTTTTTTTCTTTAAGTTGGGAAATAAAAAATAAATAAAATAACAATTTGAATCAAAATAATTTGTAGGTTAATCGAATAATTCACATCTAAAAAAAAACCAAACAAAATAAGATTAAAAATTAACCCCCTTGGGTTGAATCCCCGACCAAACAAGATTTTCACAGATCGTTGGTCTTCACAATGGGCAAAAGCTGGGTGGAGAATACAGTAACGGGAAAAACAAAAAAAAAGATTCTACAAAATTTCATGTTCCCGATTTCTTAAAAATTTAATTTTCCGGTGAAAAGACAGAGAAAATTCTAGATACAGAGAGACATCAATAGTCACCAACCAATTTCAAGGAAGAGAATAATAATTAAAAAAAAAAAAAAGAGGAATAAAATGGCATTTCTCAGGTCAGTAACAACCACAACAAAGACTGTTGTAGCTGCATCTGCTTTACCTGCTGCCTTCGCTTTCTCATCTCTCTCCCCTTCTTCTCCAAATCCCAAACCCGAAAACCTCTTTTTCCTCTCACCATCATCTTCTCTTCTCACGTCAGCTCGCTTTGGTCTTGTAAAGAATTTGACCCAGCGCCCTTCTTCCCTTAGCATGGACACGTCTACATCAAATCAAAAACCCATCTCACAGGTTCAATTTCAACATCTGCCCCCTTTTTCGTGTCATAATCTTTCATATTGAGGTCTCAAGCTTGAATCTTTAATCTTGTTTGTTTTGTTTTGCAGGATAATGGAGCCTTGCCTGAGATACTTGTAAGTTGAAAATATTTCATTTTTCTGTTTCAGCTTTGATTTTGACATTAGTTTTTGACGATGCTGGATTTTTTTTGTTGGTTATTTTATGATTTGGGGGATTATTTGAATGTTTGTATTCTGTTTGTGGTCTTGCTTTGATAAATAGACAGAATTCATGGTGGATATGAAGTGTGAGGGTTGTGTTAATTCTGTCAGGAATAAGTTACAAACTGTTAATGGTATGCGATGGCTCCTTGTTTTAAATACACAGTCATTGATCAGTATCCAATGAGGATCTTCTTGTCCTTTTAAGAACTCTTTACTGTTGTGCGTTGTTTTCTATTGTGAAAAAAATAATCAGGAGTGAAGAATGTGGAGGTTGATTTGGCCAATCAAGTGGTAAGAATTCTTGGGTCTTCTCCAGTGAAGACTATGACTGAAGCTTTGGAGCAGACAGGTCGAAATGCTAGACTAATTGGCCAAGGAATCCCTGAAGGTTTGCTAGCTCAACTAGTAGTCCTTTCATATCTAGCTTGATATCCCTTTCTTCTCGTGTTTTATTTTTTATTTTTTTATGAACTTCAATATTTACATATCATCCGAATTTTTCTGTTTTTCAGAAGTGCCTAAACTGTACCGAGTGTATATGGCGCCTCACATTTACTTTTCCTAACCTGATTTTCAAACGAGGTTTCATTGCCATGTTGAGCATGAGTTCAACTTCTTTTAATTTTTTGATGGTCATTTTCCAAGTTCATTTTTCAACAGGTTCTTGCTTTTAGGTTTTAGATGCTTGTTTAATGAGAAACTTTTTGCTTGTGTCAAACTAGTTCTATGGAGTTTTTTTCTAATTCTTTAGAAGATGAAGTTACATGTTTGATTGTGAGCTGTTACCTCATTAAGACACTCTTGGCAATTATAGCTGATTTTCTGAGTCCAGCAATGCTTTGCTCATTCATTTTATGTGTGGAATCTGTAACCCCTGCCCATCACTACTATAATCAGGAAACATGATGCAGTAGGTTGTCTGTGTCATATAAAAATGTAGTTACAGTTTCTGAACCTCATGCTCTGCACTTCAGACTTTTTAGTGTCTGCTGCTGTTGCCGAATTCAAAGGTCCAGATATCTTTGGCGTTGTTCGCTTCGCTCAAGTGAATATGGAACTGGCTAGGATTGAAGCCAGCTTTAGTGGAGTGTCACCCGGTAAACACGGTTGGTCTATCAATGAGTTTGGTGATCTAACAAAAGGAGCAGCAAGCACTGGGAAAGTGTTTAATCCAACAAATCAAGGAACTGAACAAGAGGTTTACATCAGCACATGCCTTCTCTGAATTTGTTTATGCTATTATCATTTTGCCAGAAATCTTCGAGAGACAATATCAATATGATGGCACAAAGACTAATGTTTACTCCACACTTTGCTCGTATGATATTGATAACGTAACACATTTCCTGGGTTTTGTGGTTTGAATTTTATTTAGCTTATATAATTTTCCTGTAGTATGTGATATAATTGAAGTTGTATAGAATTTTCTAACTGAGATTATTGTTCATCAGCCACTTGGCGACCTGGGAACTTTAGATGTTGATGAGAAAGGAGATGCCTTCTTCTCGGGGACCAAACGGAAGCTAAGAGTTGCAGATCTGATTGGGAGATCAGTAGTGTTATTTGGAACTGAAGATAAATCAGATAAAGGTCTCACAGCAGCAGTAATTGCCAGAAGTGCAGGAGTTGGTGAAAATTACAAAAAGATATGCACATGTGATGGGACGATTATATGGGAATCAAGTAATAACGATTTTGTTGCCAGTAAAGTTTGATACTTTAAACAAAACCCGCACTAGTATTTAGGCACCATGTTCAGCCATTGCAGGGTTATGTATTTTATTTGTATGTTCACCGTGAGAGACGGATGGCATCTTATGATCACATGCCTTTGTTGTAATCGCGTCACTTGTGATACGGGATGCTTTAAAAATTGAGTTAGGACAGCGTCTCCTAGCTCTATCATGGGGCTTGGGTTTAAAACTTTTCAATTTGTTCGCTCCCCTGGTTGTCTTGGTAATGGACTTTTCTAATGTACTCGTAATCAGTAGCAGCTATAATATTGGATTTTGGTATTGATGCCTATGGGCTTCAGGGTGCGGTGCAGAAACAGTCCCGACCTGGAGATGCTGATATTTTTTGATGCTTTTTGGCTTCTGTGAGCTGCCAGTGTACAAGCTTTATTCAGGTCCAATGGAGTAGGGTACCGCTTTTAAATTCTGGGAAGGTTCCTTGTTCTTGGGTTGCATAAATGGACGCAACCTCTTGATAATGATTTTGCCAAGCCCATTAGCTATTCCAACGTTTGTGAATTCCATCCAAAAAATTATGAATCTACTTTTCAAGCACGAATGAAACGTATTTCAAGCACCCCTTAAAACCGAAGGCAGGAATTGCAAAACAGATTCTCGTAATCTAAATTATTCATTGATGGGATGGTGTTTCCATCAGGTAATCCAGATCTACATTGACAGCAGATTAGGTTTTAAGAGGCAAGAGTCCTCCTCCTTTAGCCATCTCATATAGAGCAATGGCCATTAAAACCTTAGCATCAGCTGTCATGCGCCAGAGTTCCTTGTATGGGACTACATGAACCTTGATCAACTCGCCGTGTTTCCGGAGGCCAGTCTCTTTTCCTTGCAGCTGTGTGATAATTTCTTTACCAACGCATCCTCTATAAAGGAACACGCTGATTTCCTCATCACATCCTCCCTATCCAAGGAAAAGCAAACAAGTCATGTGATGGTACTAGGCCAAAAAAAAAAAAGAGTAATTGAATAGCATCCTTGTCAAGTTCACTTGTTAAGCAACTTAAAGGCTGAACTACATTTCAAAAGAATATACTTTGACAAATTACATGACTGGCAAATGGTAGAATTTGAATTCATTATATGAATGCAAATGCAACAATATCCAACAAGAGCACTGATGATTTGAGCGACAAAAGTCACTGAAATCAACATAATGCAATGAACCTATTTAGACCCTTCATTATTCTAAACGAAAGTGCCAGTTCCTTTCTTTTGGACACCCAGTGACTCTCCCAAGCTCAGTCTATGTTTGTTCTGATGCCAACTTCCAATGTCACAATATGAATTGAAAGCCATTTGCCAGTTGTAGTCCCTCCAATGTGGGGCTTTTTAAGGGAGAATTTGGAGCCTGTCCTATCCTTAGCAACTTTTCACGAAGCAGTACCTAATCACTAAACCTGCACCCTCGTGCTAGCAAATCCAAGAATTTTATACCTGAGCTTGCCAGGATATAGCATGATGACCATCCACATTGATAGAAATCTAATGAATACCACTAGACACTTCTCAAACAACTCCCCGAGTAATAAAGACTCTTGGTGAGTTGGTATGCTTTTGGACTAATGATAAAAATTGAGGTAGATAATTTTTTCTTCATATGCCCAAAATTCCAAAAAGTTTTCTGACTCAAATTGATGCTAGTGCTTCCAAACATCAGAATAAGATAAAAGCACAAATGCCAACTTACAGGAGAAGGAAAAACTCTGCCTCCAGTAGAAGGGTCCAGGAAGGCTGTCAGGTCAACCATGTCTCCAAGCTTCAAGTGAATACCAGTCTCCTCTTCGACCTGTAAAAACCATTGCATTAAATACATACATTGGGAACTTTAGCAACATCTAATTCTGATAAACTACACCAGACTTGTCTTTTATATTGCCTCGGCTCTTGAAGGCCTCTACATAATTGTGTACTTTTATCGGTGTTTTCAATGCATGGTTTGTGCTTCTGTTTTCTTGATTAACAAAATTGCCAATGGCCTTTTTCACCAAAAAGAACTGTTTTATGCCAAAATAGAAATATGCCTCACGAACTGCTGTCCCAACAAAATCACCCTTGTCAGCATCCAGCATCCCAGCAGGCAATTCCAAAACAAGCCTCCCTGTGGGTACCCTAACCTTAGATGCATGAAAATTCATCAGGGTTTGAACAGAGCAGCATTACAAAAGGAGCTATCATTTTAACTCGAATCTCTTGTTCATTTATATCAGTTTGCTGACAAACTCAAGGCAAATTATAATGAACACTAAAAAATAAAAAATAAATTAAGTACCTGTTCAGTCAGAACAGCATAGGTCTCACCCTCAGAGCTCAAAAGAATTAACACAGTTACAGCAGGTCCTCGTGCGAACACTATACCTGGAATCTATGAATTTTTTAGTCCACATTGAAAGACATAGATTATATCATTCATAGCTCTGCAGCTGAAATAATAGCCGTTGGTATGTAAAGCCTTGTATTTATGTAGCTCATGGGAAACTGAACTAATGAATCAAAATAGAATATCCACAAGTTTAGTAATGATTAAACATAATCAAAAGCCCAAAGATTTCCATGAACCAGGCTCGATGCAAGAACCAGATGTATTGGGAAAAAACTATGCTTTCAAGTCATGGAAGGAGAAGGTAAAATACCTTCTGTCCAGTCTCCTTTTCGAAAATATCTGCTTTGAATTTTAGAAAACCGATTCGCTGTCCAAACATATCCACTCCCTGTCATCAATGACACATAAACTAAAACTAGAATAAATTAAGGATCAAGAAGGGCAATCCTGCTAGATTACCATATAAGATGGTTCATACAAAAACCATAATTTGAAAAACCAAGAACAGTTGATTTTAGAGCAGCCACTATGAAGTGCAAGAATATTAAAAATAAACTCTCCACAACATAATCTCTTTTCTTTTTAAGCAATCTCTGAAAAAAACCAGTCATCTTTAACCATGTTAAAGCAAGAGACTTTGCAATGCATTTTAGTACAACAACAAAGTTAGAACTTGCTTTTAATTAAAGCTTCAGAAAAGAGGAATTCAACGAAAACATTTTTTTTCCAATTTCAACAAAACATTTATTTTCTTGAGCAGCCAAGAAAGAACTAGAACGAGAAGAAAGAGCTACCTGAACAAGTACTTGTTTTAATAAGAATGACCCGGTAGCTAATATCCCATTTTCAGATTCCAAGCTTTTTAGCCACTGCTTGAATAATGAAGATTCAATAGCAGTCCTGCAATACCAAAAAAAGAGGTGAGAACTTTATTTTTAATTCCTTTGATATTTTCAATAAAGAATCAATAGAAAGAAAAAGGTTGAAAATTCTGACTCTCCTGAACTGAGAATCAGAGACACCCGGTGCAGCAATGATTTGAATGGGTTGACCGAGTTGTGTTGGCAAGGTGAGTGAGTGAGTCAGGGGCTGAGATGACTCGGATGACATATTGAAACAAAAGGGTCTTCGTGGTTTTCTGGTTTGGTTAAGTATTGAGACTGAGAGAGACGACCCCAAAAGGAGGCGCTTTGGGACTGAGAGGAGAGACATAGGAGGAGCTTGAAGATGAAGACGATGATTTGTGGCTTTTTATACGCACGTGTGACTGTCTCGTGTATGATATATAACTAAGTATATTTGCCTGTCCTTCGCTGGTTCGGACTATTCTTATTTTGGAATTTAAAAATAAATATTAAGGGTATAATTTTTTTTTTTTTTGTATAACATCATTAAATTTAATTAAATAGTTTTATTTAAAAATATGCTAACCAGTACTTTGTCTACAAGTTTCAAATTAAACTATATAAAAACTTATTTAAGATAAATTATTTAATTTAATAGATTTAAAAATAATTTAGATGACCAATAAAAATATGACATAGCTTTTAAAAAAAATTTTAAGACGATATTTCTTTTTAGTTTTAAAATGATGATAAATTGGAACGACATTAATCACATTACGATCTAGGTTATTAACTTCAATAAATTTAATTATTTTATTTTATTTTTTAAAACCCTTCAAACAATGTCATTTCAAGGATTTTATTTTTAAATTATGGTCTAGATTGTTGATTTATAAATTAACTTATTTAGTTTAATCTGATTTCAAAATGTTTTTCAAACTATTTTTTAAAATTTTTTTGTTTGTAAAAACATAAAGTTGATGCTCTTTATGTGTTTTTTAATAATTTTGATGTAATGATATAAAAAATAAATAAAAATATTATTTTGATGCATTTTCAATTAAAAAATACTTTTGCAATAACAATATGCACCACATTACCAAACACACACACACTTAAACCTTAGACCAAGTTTACACCAATTAAGTCTTACTAGATCGTTACTTTAGTCTATACTGCGGATCAGGTCAAATTTTTTTAATGTAAAAAGAAAGTTCAAGTGTTGTTAATTTTTTTCTAGTAGAAAAAAATTCAAACCATACAGGAATTGACTTGATACAACTTGGTAGATTTGACAGATTTAAAGGCAACCCAAATGACAAGTAAAAACATAGTTTGACTTTAAAAAAATTCAAAATGATATAATTTTTTAAAATATAGAAACAATAAAATATTGGATCGATCTAAATCAACTTGAGTTAACCAACCAAATCCATAACCTAAGTTATGAGACCATAATAACCTTATAAAAATAATCAAAACAAATTACAAAACTTAATTTTTAATTAATTTAATGTTGAATGATGAAATTGAGAAAAATCAATGAAAAAAAGGCACAAAAAAACAACCCGAGTTAACTCAGGTTAACTCATTAAAGCCATAATATCAATAATAAGACTAAGATAACTTTATGAAAAATAAATTGAAAAAATAACCATAACGAACTAAAATTACATTGCAAAACCCTGGATAGTGCTTCGAGATGGGGTTGTTAGTGAAAGCCATCTCTTTAGGTAATGTTTATTAGTGTGGTAACAATTATTTTTTAAAGTGTTTTTTGCTTGAAAATTTGAAATTGAGAGATGAAATTGAAAACCAAAAATATTTGCATAAAATAGTTAAGAAAAAAAAGTATAAATAAGGATCAAAATGAAAAAAATAACACATGATAAATTAGTATTGGATGATGAAATTAAAAAAACAAATTTAATTTATAAAAATTAAAAATTAAAGTAATAAAAACTAAATCCGAAAGAAAAATAAATCGAAGGTGATGTTTTAAATTTTGGAGGGCGAGTCGTGAAAACCAAGAAGAAGGAAAAACCAAAGAAAGAGTTGTCGCCACCAAATTGGAGATGTATTAACGACACATGTCATCCAGTGATTAAAGGGTCGCTAATAGAATTCAAACACCATTCTAGAAGGCATCACTTGGCCACTAGGCAATGCAACACATGCTGCTTAAAGACTGCAACCATCTTCCCGCATTGATACGTTAGCCACTTTTTTTAATATTTATTAAATATTTTAAGACAAATTTACCCCTCATCCAACTTGAAAAAGCCAATGTAAAAAAGTAAAAAACAACAGTAGATTAAATTTAATTTTCTTTGACTTTCAATATCCTGTTTTTCTACATTTCAAAAGTACTTTTAATAAAATTTAAATTTTTTTATTTTTTTATTAACTTTAAATTAATATATTTTTAGTGTTTTCAAATTATTTTGATGTGCTGATATTAAAAATAATTTTTAAAAAATAAAAAAAATATTATTGACATATATTTTAATACAAAAAACTATTTAAAAAACAACCGCAATCACACTGAAGTCATGTAAAAGCATCTTGCATTTAAAGGTGAAAAAACATAAATGCGTATGCCTCGCTTTTTTTCCTTTTCTTTTTTTCTCTAAGGGTATTTTTATATTTTTACTGTTAAAGAAAGGATAAAAAATCCTCACTACCCCCACCAGATAGACCGAATAATTTTTTCACGAGGAACAAAACTGTAATCTCACTCTTACAGCATGAATATAGAGCAACGATAGTGTGCCCCACCGTGCTCCACCCTTCTTTTTTTTATTTTGTTATGTTATTATTGAGCACAAACACTCACCCAACAATCAATCGGTGATCAGCCCCGAATATCACTTAAACATTATCCTCGAGAGGGGGGTCTAATTTCTTTATATATATATATAAAAACAAGGGCATCTTATCATAAGTGCGTTTTCCATTAATAGGCCAGCCAATGAAACGTAAGAAACATGATTCGCATGATTACAATCGAGTCTGAGAAACATGATTCGCATGATTACAATCGAGTCTGATGCTTACTTATTAAAGATACTCAGCAGGAGATGTCAATATGCTTCTACAGAATCCATGGTAATTGGTTGAGCCTTCAGCAAGGTGGGGCCAAACTTATCATCCAAGTTTAAGTTCTCTGGTTATTGGAATGGCTCGCAGTGGTTGAGCCTTCAGCAAGGTGAGGCCAAACTTATCATCCATGTTTAAGTTCTCTGGCGTGACCCCATCTGCAAGCTTCCAGTCAAACGATAGAATAAGCGAACCCAACATCAAATGTAGCATTCTCATAGCCAATGGTAATCCAGGGCAAATTCGCCTTCCGCTACCAAATGGAATAAACTCAAAATTCTGGCCTCGGTGATCAATACCAGATTCCAAAAATCTCTCTGGAACAAATGAGTTTGGATCTTCCCACATGCTTGTGTCTCTCCCTATGGCCCAGACGTTGACCAGTACCTGTGCATTTTTTGGGACGGTGAAGCCACCTATTTCTGCATCTGCTCCTGCTTTGTGAGGGAGTAAGAAAGGAACTGCTGGGTGCAGCCTTAAAGTTTCCTTAATAACTGCTTGCAAGTAAGGTAACCGCGTGATATCTGATTCCTCAAGCAGGTTTCCCTCGCCAATCGTCCTCTCCAGCTCTGCTCGAGCTTTCAATAAAGTCTTGGGACTGTGGAGTAGTTCTGCCATTGCCCATTCTAGTGTGCTTGAAGTCGTATCAGTCCCAGCGCCGAAGAGATCCTGTTGCACAATTGAGTCAAATAGAAGCCCAAAAAGGGAAGTAGCCAAGAACATGTGTTTGATGCAAAGCAGATAAACGGAATGCACAAAAAACAGTACAAAAATTGAAAGACACGCAGAAGAGACGGGATATAATAAAGGAGTACTAACCAAAAAGAAGTGCTTTATACGAGTTGCATCCATCTCTTCATTGTTCACTTCACTGATTGTGAGAAGAGTATCTAACATGTCATCGAGTGGGATATAGCCCTTCACTTTTCTTAACTGCAGCCTTTCAATGATTAAACGATCGAAGAGATCAAATAACTTTCCAAAATGAATTACCGTGCGACGCCTTATACCTTGTGGATCAATCCTCCGGAGTAAAGGGAAATAATCCACCAAGTTCGGTTTTCCTACCTCATCCATGATACAGCTTGTATGCTCCTTAAACTCCCTTGCAATATCGGAGCTCAAATCGGTCAAATCCAGCGACAAAACAGTATTGGACAATGCATTAAGTGTAGCTGTGAAAGCAGCCTGGCGAAGGTCCACTGCCTCACCTACAAGGCAACGTTCTTGAACCTCAGCTAGGAGATCTTGAACTTTCTTACGCCTAAGGTCCTGGTTCGCATCGAGCTTCTGGGCGGTAAAAATATGGGAGTTGCATATCTTGCGAAGGTTTCTCCAGCGCGTTGCAACCGGCAACCAAGCTATACCAGCTTCGTGATGATCTAAAGCACGAACTGCATCGACAACGGTCCGATTACAGAAGGTGAGGTCGTGCTTTTGGAGGACTTCTTTGGCCATGGTTGCTGAAGATACTACAATAGTGGTTACTTGCCCAAGTTTTAGACTCATCAATTGGCCATGAGTCTTGGCAAGCTTAGCCAAGGACTTGTGGGGTTTATCACCAAGATCCAAGAGGTTCCCTACAATTGGCAAACGCGATGGACCTGGTGGAAGTTTGCCTGATTTTCTTTTGCTTCTTCTTAAGATATAATCAAGGGATTGAATAACGGCAAAGGTCAGAAGAAAGTATAGCAAAGCACTGATAAAGAAGTTCATCTCTCTATCTTTAACGCCAATTTGGGAGACTGTCTGTACTTCAATGTAAACCAATTATATAAAACAACTGAAATAAAAGTCCCACTTTTATAGCCATAGCATTCACAGCATTCACTAACCTTTTCGAAAAAGGGGAATAGAAGAATATTTTAAATAAAACAGATCTAGATCTCTGTATATGAAAAAAAAAATTGTTAATTCTTTTAGAAATACCACTGTGAATTTAATAGTTTTACCAATAAAATTTTTTTATTGATATTTACACTAATATTTCATCATTACATATGTTACCAACAAACTCATGGACAAAAACAGTCCATCAGAAAAACTCTTATCAGTAATTTATGGACTATCAATAAATTCATCGATAATAAATATAACGATAGATTTACAGATAGACAAAACATGAACAAAAAAATTTATCCCTTTTATTTCGTTGGTAGCTCCATCAGTAAATTTAACATATCACAGACATGAAAACTGTATGTAATGTTATAAGTGTTTTTATTTGTTTGTTGGTATATTCAAGGTATATATAACATATCACTAACAAAATACCATTTGTAATTTTATTGGTGAGTTAACAATAGCAGTGATATTTGCACTAATTCATTTCCAACTCTCTGAAATATACCGACGGTCTAATTTCGTCGATAAAACCATCAGTAATAGTGACATTTGCAATAATTCTTTTTTAACTCTCTGGAATATAACAACGGAGATATGTCGTTGGTAACCCCATCAATAATATTTTAAAAATATATATTTTTAAAAAATATATGTATTGAACAAAAGTAGAAAAATAATTGAAATAAAATAAAGTAGTATAAAAATAAAATATTTATTATAAATTTATACATTTGTATGTTCAAATATAATAAATCTAAAATAGAGGCGCAGGACTGATTATGAACATCCAACAATCAAAACACTACGATTTGTCCATAAGTTCTTGGTTGTAGTGTTGAAGAGTTCGTACACTCGATTTCTATCGAGTCCACTGGACGATCCTGCCTCTAATCATAAATTCAAATCGATATCTGGATGGGTCGAAGGATTGTCCATGTATCTCTCCTTCCAGCAACTATTATATGTATCATGGAAATAAAAAATAAATTCATTAAATTCAAAGAAATAATAACTTAAGAAAAAAATAATTGAAAACCAACATACCACAAAGTACTGAGCTCAGCTATTAACAAAATGTTGCACCTTTTTTGACGGTCATCACTCCACACATGCTTTTCAACAAAAAGCTCTATTAGGCTTGGCTCGTGTCCAAAAACCATAACTTGCAATAAAAAAATGTTGTCAATTAAATATATTTATAAAAAAAAACTAATAAAAAATGGATATAATAAAAAATGCTACCATCTACTTCGCATGCGAAACTATCAGAACAGAGTCGTTGATGTGCATGGTAACAAAACTGTGAACATGTTGGTTTTGACTCTTTGTACCGGACTATAATCGTCAAGTAAAACACGAGGACATCATGTGTTGAATGTATTATGCTCATACAACCACTGAGACATACGCTGGTCTAAAATCCTTTCAAACTGCCATGTCATTACAGTCTGGAAGCTCTCTTTCTTTCACATATTTTTTTAGCTTTTTTTTGCTCCTCATATAAAAAATCATGCAACCTATATGATACAAATTACTTATCAATTTGAAAATGAAAAATAAAATTTTAATATTTGAAATAAAAAAAATTATCCTGAATTCGATCTTACTTCATTGCAACATAATTGTCCCAAACTCTCCTCGCAATATTATTATCAACTCTCTCCCATTCAAATTTTCCCTTGAAGTAAAGATTTATAAAAAGAAATTTTCATGTAATTTCAATAAACGATCCAAATTAACATAAATTGTTTTAAGTTAATAGTAACCTTGAACCTTGAAATCCATGTATTGACCTGCGGTTTCCACTCAGGATGTTTGGAAACATGACTCCATTGAAACAATGAAATTTTCATCAATGATTTAAAGGCCAATGTTATTGTTCTTGCAACCTTAGTGTTTGTAAACCTGGAATTACATTCGTTAAATGATATTATTTTTTCAAAAATTATCAAACATGTCATCGCGAAAGTAAAACAAACTTACAATGAAAGTTTGTTCTTCCAATAGGCCTTATACTTGTGAGTAAATAGATCCTGCTGTGAAGGAACCCCGCGTCGATGCTGCAGCATTGCACTCGACGAGACTGCGTTATGAGTCGACGTATGTGCTTCAAGTGTCTATTCTTGGTCGGTACCTAATGACTCATAGTCGTCTGCATTGTTGCTAGAATACAATTTCCCATAAGCATCTACACAAATTAACAGATAAAAAGATTAAATGATTCCTATTTTAAAAAAAAAAACCTCAGCAGCATCTCTCCTATACGGGAGACAACCCAAAATTTTTAAACCTGCAAATACACAACATATATGCCATAAACCAGTTGATTTTATTCAATTTCTTCTAACAATTTAGCAAAATACTGCAAAAATTATTACAATAATTGTCAAGACTAATTGCATCATCTCGAATCTTTCCCCATATTCAGAAAAGGTCAAAGAAATCATGGTCTTAACTAAAAAAAAACCTTGTAGAGTTAAAGATTTTAATCTGGTTAGCCCTAATGCAAAAATAAATTATTAAGAAGTCCATACCCTAAAGATTGATTCTAGTTATTACTTGAGGAGTAAGTTCACTACCTGGTCTCAAAATGATCTATGATTTGCCTGGTGACCACCTTTCAAGAAGGCTCATCTCATAAAAGTTATAAGACAGACCGCTACTCCACACCTAATCTAGAATTAGATTTATTAAAAAATTAAAATGCATGAAGGTATTAATTCATTCCCGATGTACTTATGCATAATCAGTATATAAAAATGCATGCTAAAGCTGTATGAAAAAAACACATGCCAAAATTAAATTAAACAGAAGAACAAAAATAAATAGGCAAACAATCAAACAAATAAAGCTATTAAGTAGTATTGAACCATGTGGAAAATTGTTCATCTTGTAATCAAAAGATTTAAGATTCAATTAGTTGTAAGTTTTGCGACAGTAAATATTAACGATATTACCTGCGAGGAATTCAATAATGTATCAGGTTATGATATTACAAGAGATAAAATATTTGAAAATAATGACATGTTAAGTAGTATATTCACCAAATAAAAGGTTTCAATTCATTGTAGTCAAATAACACATAATTATGTGCTTGTTTGAATTCTATTTCTAATAAATATCTTCTTCTAACGATAATTTTTAGTACAGGTCATCCAGGATGGAAGAATATTGACAAGTTTTGATAAATATCTTCTTCTCAGGATATTATTGATAAATATTGACAGGTCATTCACGATATTTCTAATAAATATCTTCTTCTCACGATATTTTTTAGTACAAGTCATCCAGGATGAAAGAATATTAACAAGTTCCCACTCGAAGGCACTTTCCCACCATCGTTATGAGTTGGAATATGGTTGATTCTTGTTGTTAATTGAGGCTTGAAATAGTACAAGATAAATGTTGAGATCTCTTCAACAATTTAAGATTTACATATCAAAGCCACAAGATGTGCTTTATTTTTTACTTTTGTTTTAAGGTTGAACAAGTACCTACATTGAATTACATGAATGTTTTGAAATATACAAAGAAAGACAATAAAATTTTAATTACAATGCATGTGTAAACCCTAACTTCTTGAATGGATACATCTATCTATATTAGACTGGGCCTCCAATTTTTGCCTCAAATGGTAAATGTATAGGTAGATGCTTCATTAAGTTAAGAAAACAATAGAGAAAACATCATCTCTATTTTGTATATTGTTTGGACGATATTCGTTTCAAACCCCTTCATATGTTGTGTCTATAATTTGTTGGAGTATATATCTCTAAAGAAATGACTGATCTCCGTGAGTGTATCTCATATTCCCTTTGACAATAAATCCTGGTACACTAATGAAATGAGTGTTTGCATAAATATATGGCAGTCATGGCTCTTCATTCCATCCAATCTGCAATCCTTCAAATTCACTAACCTTGATATGCTTGAGGCATGTCCATCAGGAAAACACAAACTTTTAAGTCATTTATAGACAAGTAATTATGCATTCTTGTCTAAGGCCAAATTGGCTTTGGACTTTGCGAACCGTGACCCAACATAAAATAACTCCATATTTTTATGGTGACAAAACAAAGTTATATTCATTTTAGCCTTGATGTTTTCATCTGTCTTCCCCTTCACATCCATAACCATGTTGAAAATGTTCTCAAACATGTTCTTTTCTATATGCATGGCACCAAGGTTATGGCAGAGGAGATTAGTCTTCCAATAAGAAAGCTTCTAGAAAATACTTTATTTTACCATAGTGTGAGTCAAATAAAAACCATGAAACTTTTGCTTACCGGATTCAAAGCCAAACATAATATTACCGTACTCCGACATCATATTATATAATTCTTCACCTAAAAGAAGTGACAATGCAATATCCATCAACTCTATCAACAAAGAATTCTTTTTTGTTCTTTCTAAACTTGTGATTAGTTAAAAAGAAGAATTGGTGGCAGTTAAAAAAAGACACTTTACTACCATTTGTTAGCATGAATGCCATGTTATTTTTCATATAGTATAGACATGCTAGTTTTCTCTGCATGCTCCAACCAGAAACCATTTCATAAGTTGAAAAATCATTGATAGTCCACATCAAAGTTGACTTCATCAAAAAAATTTCTTTTCTCAGTACATCATAAGTCAAAGTCTTAGATGACCAGAACTATTTCAACTCATCAATCAACGGTCAAAGACAAACATCTATATTCTGACCTGGACTAAAAACATGAATTCCGGCCTAATACACATCCCCGATGACAAGTTGTAAAACTGCATGAGTATCATTAGCCAATAAGAATAAGGAGCAGAAAATAATCTGAATAAATTGAATTCATCTATACATAACCCAAGATGCAGTGATGCGAGTTAATAACATCTATATTCTCACGATTATATTTTTTTTACTCGATGTCAAAAAACACGTTAATAACATCTACACATTAATTATTTTGGGTTAGAATAAAATTAGCCGAACTGCAGTGAGGCGAGTTGAATAGACACGTTAATACTTTATTTTTTTTATTTATTAACACAAATAATTCTCGATGTATTTAATTAAATGCATGCATATGTTTTTTTATTTATACTTAAATTTTTTTTAATAAAACATATTTGAAAAAGTTGCATTTTTTTTTCACTAACAAAATTATTGGATCATTTTATAATAGTATGTAGGCGACTGTATGATTTTCCTATTATTATTAATTATCTAATTAATACGATGGATCCATTTAGAATTTTTTTTTTTCTACGAGAAGGGACATATTTGTCAACTCCTATACATAACACGCACTCCTCGTGGAAGAGACATTATTTCCCTGAACAAGACTTTGATGATTTTGTCAAGATATACGAACCGTTGTAAATAACACGCATCATTTAGCCTGTTTGGTATTGCGGTTGCTGTTGTGGTTGTGGTTTGAAAAAAGTTGTTTTATAAAAAGTACTTTTAATTGAGGTTGGTTTGAAAAAATAGGTGTTTGGTTAAAACTGTGGTTGAAATTGAGG
>Ga0325403_1002268_pt1 | contig 16887 bp, 14 predicted proteins | sample PopdelMetagenome_19_FD_205665 | JGI IMG/M metagenome (GOLD analysis project Ga0325403, IMG submission 205665) | Populus deltoides microbial communities from Bellville, Georgia, United States - Xylem-PdKOR-R4 | ecosystem: Host-associated > Plants > Phyllosphere > Stem > Wood/Secondary xylem...
GTCGGAGCTCCTTCGTTCCATAGAGACCAACACATGTCAGCCCACCATGTATAGGGTGGCACGATGCTTTCGACATCGTTGCAGAAGGCTATTAATGACTGCCAGGAGACGCCACACGCGCCACTCATTTGTTTTTTTAAATTATAGAAAGGCCAGAACACCCTTGACCCCACAAGATATTTCCAAGAAAATCAAGGTTAAAAAATCTAAAATACCCCTTGACCTTAGACAAAAAAAAAGTTGACAACAAGGATTACACATTGATTACACTATATAAAGAATGTGAAAATACAAAAATGCCTTCAGATATTAGTTGTGTTGTATTTTTTCAAGGATATGAGAGTAATTATATAGTGCAATAAATATGTGAAAATATAGTTTTACTCTTAAGTTTATGTTTATTTATTTATTTATCTTTTATCATTGAAGAACTCATTAGTTGTTTTGCTATGGAACACCAATTAGTTTTAGTTTTATTTGTAATATCCAATAAAAGCATTTGGAGAAAAGATCTAATGATTAAATAATGAATAATAGTTATTAGAAAATCCATTTTAAATCTTGTTTTGGTAGAGAATATATATATATATATATATATATATTTTGTTTTTTTTGGAAAAGTGAACCCGATAAGCAAATGTTCCACGTGTATATATAACCTGTTGAAAAAAATATAATTGGAGAAATTTAGAATCTATTTACGACTTTGAAATGATTTTATTGCTAGCATAAATAGAATGCGCAGTGGTGCATTTAGTATTGATGGTGTGTGGTGCCAGCAATAAATCTTGAAGAATAGTTTTTTTTTTTTTGGTGGATTATGTGAAAATATTGTCTTCTGGGGTAGTTCTATATAATAAATTTAACAGTTTTCTGTAAAATTAAATATTTTAATATATATATATATATTTTAATTATTTATTTACATTCTTGATTTATGTAATTAAAAATTTATGTAAGCTTTTTAATTTACAGATGAAATTTTTTATGTTAAAAAATAAATTAAAAAAGTTTATATATCTAATTTTTTATTAAAAAAATATATAAACCACAACGAGACACGGATCAAAACTAAACCCACAACGATGGCCTGATCACGTCAAACAACACAAAAAGGCCCGGTAACAGCCAGCATTACGCTTGATGGAGCCGGAAACCCTACCATAGTCGACCAACATTACTGCAATGGAGCACGTCGCGCAGAGCAGGTAAACTGATTATCATTCTGAATTTTACTGCTCTATTGAAGTTCTAAGAGAATACAATGCTAATGCTAATTGCAAAACTAATGATCCACAGCCAGACTGACATTCACTGGTGCCCGAGGAACATCTTCAGTTGTGCAAGCAATGACGTTGGACTGTGCAGCAATAGGTTGCAAAAACACCAGATTGGATCAAGAAGATATTGCCTCATCGGTGGCTGGAAAGCAGACTACTGCATTTTGCAGCAATTCTCATGAAACATCTGTCACTACAGCACCTCCTGTACCTTGTCTCTCAAAGTGAGAAATTGCCTAGGATTTTTTAGTACATTAATTGCCATGTAGTTAAATCCTTAGTTACATTTGGAAAAGGTGATTAATTCAATTTTATTGAACAAATAATTAACCTTGTACTCCATTTTTAAGATGTTTCTGCACTTAAAGAAACTGTTTCATCAATCCAATATAGTCTTATTCCCTAAAAGCTGCTAGTGTTTCTAACTATTGTTCGTCGAAGCATGGATTTCGAACCCTGAAATTCTAAATGCAGAGTGAAATGGGAGCACTCTGTAATCTAAACTATAGGATTCCTGCAAATTTTAATTTACAAGATTTATCCATAATATGCATTGCAATTTGCTAATTGCTAGTGTTCATGCAAATATCAGACCCACTGTCTCAGTTGCTAATGCTAATTGCTAGCACTAAGTTTCATGTGCCAATTAAATTTCAATCAATTAGGAATTAGGCACTCAAATATATCAGTACAAACTCATTCTTAAAAGTATAAATTAGACCCCTTCGCTAGCCGGACTCATTCAGAATCTGACAAAACAAAAACCTGACCTCACAAAGCTCGGTTCATGATCAGCACTACTATCAGGAAAGAATAGACTGTAGGTGAACTTGTATTTCATTTTATACTTTCCATTGGTTTGAACCATGTTGAGGACTCTCACTCTATAAAACTATGGTCTACAAATCATTCTGAAAGCATATGTATGTACTCAGTAGTCATTAAGTTTATTCGACCGAAAATAGTCACTTAGACTCTCACAAAATTCCTATACGAAACTCACAACCTGAGATTTCATAACTTTCAGAGTCCGAGTTCATGTGGGCATTTTTGAAGTAGATTGCATAGTTAACATGTTTTGATTTAGTTCTTAGTTTAGTCCTTATCAGAATCCAACTAGATTTCCTTCCTTGTATGCAACCCTATTCAGATTTATCTCAGTAGGGCTGAACTTGCTCAAATTTAGTGAATGCAGAAGGTTGGTAGTATCTAGTAACTCTATGCAGAGATAAGCATGAAAATAAATTATGATTTTGTTTGATACCCTAGATGGTAATTATGCTTTGTTAATATCTGAAAACTTAAATGTCCAGATAAGATTGTTTACTACACAGATTCCTGTCCTTATTAGCCAACTTGCCATAACGAATCCACTGTGGGGTTGAACAGGACTGGAGTCTTGGTTGACCAAACACAAGTAGTTTAAGCAAAGATAGGGCTTCTGCATGCAAATGCAGGAAGTGATAGACATCTGCAACTCTTAGAGGCTGAGCACAACTTGGACAGCAATATTTTTTGAACCTTTATTCAGATATAATGATGAAAGAATGGTTTTATTTGCTTAACTATGCCACATGGTGAATTTGACTTGACTGGAAACTGAAATTGCCTAGAATCCAATGCACTCCTTACCAGTTTAGATAATGCCAATGTGCACAAAAAATAAAAGTAAAGAAAATGTGAGATAAATTAATTTGTAATTGGGCTAAATTTTTTTCTAAATTTGCTGTTACCGGCCAAAAAATTAATCAACCTTGGTAAATTTCATGGACATAATTAGATTTGGTTAGCTAATATGTTTTATGCCATGCCTTGCATACTGTCTTAGTCTCATTTCTCAGACTGGAGCAATAGTTTCAGAATCCAAGGTAAACGAAATTTAGATGACAAAAACTACAATTACAAGTATATCTAGCCAAAATGGTCAGGATAAGTTTGAAGTTCAAAAATGCAAATTCTTGTCATGAATCATACCAGAAACCAGGTGCAAATTAATGTCCCGTTTAGGCTAATGATGACATTAAAATGGGAGGAGGCAAACAAGGCAAGTCCACAACAGAACCAGTAGTGTCACTTGTCACTTTCTTAATTCTGAAACGCAATGGAAGTTACAGAAAACCTACTCTCAGTAGCCAACACCCGTTGTCATCAGAATTTAACCCAGAAGAGATTAGTAAATGGAGGGTGTATGATGATTAAGGGAAAGAGTAATAATAGAGCGTGTAGCTTACGTTCTTCTTCCACATGTGGCATAAAGTCTCAGGCAGCCTTATTATAGATTTTCGGGAATTCTATGGAGGATTTTCTTTCGCACCTATATTTTCGATGGACCTGCTCAATTCAGCTGATTCTTATTGACATTTCTGCGCCTGAACTTAATAAGTTACGCAATTTGGAGAAAAAAAATTAGGCTATATTAAGGCTGCTTTCTTAGTGAATTCAGACCACCATTTCTATTCATTATTCCACACACTCTATACTACCATAATGGCCTCTATCACAGTTGACCAGTTACATGCTTATCATGCCATTGATCGAGAGGTCTTTTCTCGATTGGTGATAAATCTTAAGCGAAACCCTGCTGAATCTCTGCTGGTCATAGCTGTGTGGCTATGGCTGGAAGACAAGCGTTATCCTAATGTCATAGCAAAAATGACGAGCCTAGCGGATACTGTGTTGAACATCGTGGCCAATGAAGCTGCTCTATGCTTGAATTTTCTAGAATCCACCAACCTTCCGATCATACCTAATGGTGGTGGCCTCCCCTTTACTTCTATAGTCGTTGGAAAGGACATTTCATTGGAAATGTTCCTTCAGAATAAATTTACTGCGATAAGCAGAATAAAGAATTTTCTTAACACAGTCTGTGCTCGTATATTCACTGATATTTTGCAGTGTGTTTTAACAGGCACATCACAATTGATTGGAAACCAGCCTCTTGTTGTTCCTGGTTTTCCTCATCCAGTATTTGGTGATGTCACTATACTGGCAAGGTCCATTAACAATGATTTTCCTGCAGGAGGACTCTGGGGTTGGGACCCCGCTCTTACTGTTCCTGAGAATGACAGGACAATGTTTCTTACTTTCTCAAGGGGTTTTCCTGTGACGAATGAGGAAGTGACAGAACTTTTTACAAGTATCTGTGGTGATTGTGTTGTTAATGTTCAAATGCAAGAAAATGCTCAATCTAATGGACAACCTTTGTATGCAAAAATGATTATGCGCACTGTCACAGCTGTTGATCAGGTCCTGTGTGGGAAACGTGTAGCAAAGTTTCGGATCAACGGCAAGCACATATGGGCTCGGAAGTATGAACGCAGGGAGTAGTTCGCGTGAGGGAGCCTAATTCTATGATTGCATAGGATTGTGGCTCACCCTTTGTTGTTGCAGAATAAAATCAACGTTTGGCCACAGATTTGTTTTCTATTGTGATATCGGTTCTCTCCTAATTTGGTTTGTTCAACTTTTCTCCTAAAACTTTTTCCATTTGTGTGTCATTGGCATGCATTACGAATTATATCGGTTGCCATTACTTAGTGTCACAATTAATTAATCATAGCTTATTTCCATAAGAAAAGCTTGTGCTTGAGGAAATGAACTGATTCTCTCTTTCAAGTCCATGTTGATTCCTTTTCTGAAAGTATCTTACCATCAGATAAATACAATTGTGACATTTAGCCGTAAATTGTTGTTCAATGCAATGGCTAATCAATTGACTTTGGACAATTATGATTGTTAGGCAGTAATAGTACTCGTTGAAAATAGCGGCTAATCATCGATTCACCAACAACTATGATAGTTAACCATTACTGTCTTTGAGAATAGCGGTTAATAAACAAACAAGAAAATCATGATACTTATCCATTAACACCAGATGAAAACAGCAGTTAAGACAATTTTGATTGTTAGCTATTGATTAGTTGTTGAAAAAAAGTAGTTAGTCTGCGGTTGGTAAAACCATTAGCATCCATTTTTTGCCAATTTTGTGCAATAAGTACATTTGATGATTGATAATTTCGGCCTACAAGTTCCATCCAGTCCTTGAATCATTTGGTGAAAAATATCAGTTCTCCAAATAATTTCACTCATTTCAGCACGAGTTCCTGTCCATATTTTAGAAATGATGAGAAGCCAAATGTAGGAAGAGAAGTTCTGAGCACCAGGTTTCCTTTCTTTCTTGTTAGCTGTTCATTTTTACATTTGTAGTTATCCTATTGAATATCAGTAAGAGCTGTTCGCATTCTGGTACTGATTTGGACTGTACTTGCTGAAAAGAATTCATTTCCAGTAGATTATTTGAAAGACAACTAGCTGAAAATGTTATTTTAGTTATGCCATTTATCGAAGAAAGGTTAGTCCTTGGCAAATTGATAGTTTGCATGTGTCAAATATACGTGATTGTGTGCATTGAATAAAGAGACTTGTTCAGTTGCTATTGCCTGCTCCAATGCTCTCCTGAACCTGTTGTTTTTCAGTGCTCACTCCAAAGGTAGTCACGTCCTGGTCCTATTCATTTTATATTCAGTCATTTTTCCTATTCTGGTTACTACCTCTTTCTCATCTCTTACCTGAGACCAATATGCATATGGGACACTTCTATGATGCTCTCAGGACTTGCCGCACTTTTAGCTGCTGAACTATCAGGTCTAGTTAGGCTTGTTCTATCTTCTTTTTCTCTCATGCAATGCAATGATTGGCTTCTTGTCTTCTTAGTTTCTTGATCATAATTTTTACTTATGCATAAAAATAAGGACTTGTTATTTTGTTCAGAATCAATATTGATCACCAATCGATAAATTGATCTAAGTATGTGTCAACATGGATAAAGTACAAGCCAATTTTGTGGTTTCAGAAATGAATATCCATTTGTTAGTATTGAAATATTCAGTTTCACACTCATGACAACCCTATCCTATTGCTGATATCAGTTATCTGGACAGAAGGGCACAGACATTGTGTCATCCTGTATTGTCTGTTTCCTATGATGAATTCATACTGGCTATGTATTTGGTTAATGACACGAACATGTTTTTATAGAAAATAAAATTTGATCAACGTGCATTCTAGAAAAATGGACCCTATTTCAATGCGTGTCTCTGGAATCTGGCTCGGAAAAAAATATCTACAGAAGTTTCTTGATAATTCTTCTTCCTGAACTAATAAGACCTGGGTAAAGTAAATAAGCTCAAAACTAGAAGTAGTTTAGTTTATTATTCTCCTGGTAGTTTTTTGTTTGTTCTTCTTGTTGAATGAGCTTTTGTCTACATAAATTTCAATTTTTCAAAAGAATGCAGATGAGAAGATGAGGACTGATTGCATTTCATGGGTCTTTGGTATCAAATTACTTCTGGCCGCTCACAACTTTCCAAATGCATACAAAAAGAGAAATGTCTATTGTCCGATAATCTGAATCTCTCCTCAAACATCATTGTTTACAACTAGAAAACAATACTACGTTGATGGACACTTCTAGTATTAATAGAATCAAGTCACAACTTATGTATATCTAAGAAAAGATAAATAAGGTCTTGGGCTCTATTCTATAGCCACACCATTGACTATTCCTCTCTTCCTAATCTGCATCTTTCTCCATGAAGCTACTCTAAATCAAGCTTCTGTAGACCTCAACGTGAAGGAGACATCCTTCCCGTGCCCTTTGTTTGATGCTGATAGCTGTAATAGTACTCTGATATGTATAGGCTCGGTAAGTGTTGGTGACAGGCACTTAAAACTTACACGGAACCACTATCAGGCAATTCTAAGTTGACGCAACCTGTGCCTACTGACCAGATTGGCAGGGTTCTATTCCATCAGCCTGTGATTTTCACCTTTTCAAATCTGTCTCTGGAGATGGAATGCATTTATTAAGGCACAGAATAATAGTCCTCCTCCTCCCAATAGCAAAGGCTCATATCTTGGAATCCTGGATAAGTCAACAGAAGGTGAATCTCCATTATAACTGATGAATAAATTAGGTTCTCGATCATGTGTTGATGTTGTGCATCTGCATAGTTTAGTCCATGACAAAACTAAAGGTATCAGGAGGCAAATTCATGTAGCTCAATCCAACTAATTTGACATTGAGATTTGGTGTAGTTGAATTGTTATCTACTAGCTGCAGTTGATTGATCCTAATCAAGAACTTAATTCATACTTAATTCATAAGAATATTTTCACTCTTTGAAATAGATAGATTGTGTTACTCGACAAATAGCTGTGGAACTTGACACTTACCTGAATGAGTTTGATCGAGAAGGAAAACATATGGGCATTGGTGCAATAAGCATAACAGATCCTGTTGCAGCAAGAGTATCAACAACACAGGAATTTACCTTACAAGTGGAAGAGATATCACAGTTTAAATTAATGATGATAGCTCGGAAAAGAAGCTCCAAATTATTGTTGCATATGCAGGGAATCCACTAATGATATTCCTGAATCAGTCTATTGACATGTCAACATGGGTTCTGAATTCTGTTTGTATAGGCTTCACATCCGCTACAGGGTCTTTCTTGGAGTCTCATGAGGTTCTGAATTGCACTTTCTGACCAACACCATTGCCAGAATTCAAGAAAGCTCTTGAGAAAGATGGAAAAAGGATCATCTTGATTATTGTTGTGGCAGATTGGCGGTACTGATACTATTCACTTTACCGCCTGCTTTACAGGAGTTTAAGGAAGAGAAAAGAGGAGTAAAAGGAGAGCTGGTGTTGAAAGCCGGTCAATGAGAGCAGCAAACGCACCTAAAATGCATGCATGTAGACAACTCTCAAAGGCTACTCGCAAATTCTGCAGAGAAATCGTGTTAGGAACTGGTGTATTTGGAAGTGTTTACAAAGGTGTCGTTTCTTCGTATCCTCCTATGATCTTAGCAGTAAAAAATATCTCAGAAACTTCAAGACAAGGTCAGCTTTACTTGTTTATTGCTTTAAAAATTTCCAAATGATTCTGTAATCAGAAACAACAGTTAATTCCAAGTGCATTATAATGAGTAGGTGAAAAGGCGTATTTGGCAGAAATATGCACTAGAGGGCATATGCGGATAAGAACATAGTGCAACTCCAAGGCTGGTGCCACGAGCGCCAGCAACTTCTTTTAGTTTAGGAACACAAACCCAATGGAAGCCTTGATTGCTGCATCAGCAAGCGCTTTCTTGACTGGAACACTAGGTACAAATATTAACAGGCCTGGCATCAGCATTACTTTAGCTCCATGAGCAGCAAGGTCATCCTATCGCTCACCGAGATGTCAAGCCAAATAATGTAATGTTAGATTCTGATTTTCTCATTATGGAAATTTCAGCCTTGCAAGATTGCTATGAAGCGATTCTGCAGTTACAACAGTGCTTCCTGAAGTAGCCTACACAGAAAAAGCTACCTCAGAATCCGATGTCTACAGTCTTGGTATGGTTGTAATAGAAGTTGTGACAGGACAACGGTTCTAGGTTATTTTCGAAGAAAATAGTTTACTAAATTATGCATGTAGTTTACAAGGAAGAAATGCATTGCTTGAAGGCGTCCACAGAATGCTAGAAGGAAAATGTGATGAGCAACAAGTGAAGAAGGCATTACTTGTTGGCCTGGCATGCTTGCATCCTGACCCCAAGGGTCGTCCAACTATAAGAAAAGTAGAGCAAATTTTGTTGAAACCCAATGAGCCTCTAAAATCGCGGCCGACTGCAATTTTTGTGCCATTATATTCCTCTGCGTCCGCCACAAGGTCCACAGCTGTTTTGGGTCTAAAAGTGACAATGCCTTGTTGCAGTCGGCCCCTGAAGAGATGGTGCTTGATAAGATTATTACCCACCATGAATATTGTGACATATAGAATTGGGTTCTTGGGGGCGTTAAAGACAGAATTTTACTCCATTCTTGAAATTTCTTATTTTTCATCTTCATTTTGTGCATGCTTGTAGCTTTTAATTTGGTCATGCATCTCTTTTGTACATGCATATATAGGTGTGAAAAAAAGAAATGCAGGAGAGGGCAGGATGCTCCATAAGTTTATGTTTGTTTAGAGTTGGCCTTACCCAACATATACCATGATAGCAACGATGAGTTAGATGAGTTGTCATGAATCTATTAAGATATATATTTTTAATTTTTTTTAAAAATAAAACAATGTTATTTTTAATCGAGTTGACTTGTCGGGTCATATGGGTTTAACCGGGTTAATTTTTATTGTGAATAAATAATAAAAGAAATTTTATTGTGATCTAAATAATAAAAGAGGAGATTAATTTCTTTCAAATAAAATTAAGAAAATAATGTGCTGTAATATATTGACAAAAAGGTAAAAGAAATTTCGCATGAGAGAATGATAAAAGTACGTATATTAAGATAAAAAGAGTGAGGGTGTTTGTAGGGTGGAGCCCAGGGGATGCTGGCAGGGCCCGACCCCTGAAAAAGAAAGATCTTGGTTTTTCTTGAACAATTTAATATTTTAGGGACAAAACTTGTAGAAATTAAGTTTTATCCCCTCCCAAAATAATATTCATAATCTTGACTCTTCTAAAAAGATTTCCTGGCTCCAAGTGTATTTTATAATGAATTGATTAAATCAAGAATCATATTTTACTGTATTTAAAAATAATTTTTTTTTCATGGTTTTTCCTATGAAGTTTGTTGTTAAAAGTATTTTTTTTCATGGTTTTGCTGTTAGTTTTTTTTAAAAAAAATTATATTTTGTTTGTAATGTATTTTACACGTGATTGATATGTTCATAGAGTTGATGGTTATTTTCAGTATAATATTTAATCATGTGTATAGCTGATTTAGTAAATTTAAAAGAAAAAATTACAAAAATGATAAATTAAAAACATAATTATTTTGTAAAGATAAAATTAAATTAATTAGAATATAAAGATGGGTTAAAAATTCATTTTTAGAGAACAAAATGAAATATTGAAAATTTTAAAGTTAATGGATTGATTCCCCCCTAAGATTGAAAGTAAAAACTCGCAAGACTTTAGAGGCCGAAATGTAATATTGAGAATTTTAAAGGGGTCTATAGGAAAACAAATGCGTCTGCCGGGAGTCGAACCCGGGTCTATTGCTTGGAAGGCAATTATCCTGACCGTTGGACTACAAACGCTTGCTGTAAATAAGGCTACTACAATATTTATTAACAAAAAATATTTCGACATCAAGAGGTCCCCAAGAAACGAACAGCGAGACAGGCAGAAGCCGGCTGTGTTGTTGGAATATTGAAAACATGGTCCAAAGACACTGACGTCGAAGTAAAAAGAAAGGCACAATACACCAAATGGACAAGCTGGTCAAGAATCCAATCAAATTCATGGCTACAAAAGTCTTTGGACTGTCTTTCATGTTTCTGCCTTCCCTTTCAACATCATCAATATTCAATTCCATTCTCCAATCACTCACACTTAGAGACCCTTTTCTCATCTCTATCTCCAGTTATCATTTTGCTAAAATAAAGAAGTCTTTGTGCTAAATCTATGAGAGAAAGGCCTGGAGATTTTGTATAGTACTTTCCCATGTGGTAGTATTTATTGTTTGCTTTGACTGCTATACTAGAGAAAATGTGCTCTACGTATTTTGTAAATATGAACCCTTTTGTTAGTTTTGTGATTTGGATCTCTCTCTTCAGTTCTTTCCATAGTTTTCATGCCTCTCGAATGCAATGCAATGTGTCTTTAAATGAATCATGTCCTGCTTCATTGTACTATGTTCCAAATACAATGAGAAGTCTTGATGAAACAGCTTCTTTATTCAATGTGGATAATGATGCAGTAAAGAGAACTATTGATGGTTTCCTGGTTATGATAAACTGCAGCTGTCTGGCTGAGCACAGATTCTTCACTTGGCACATGGATTACAAGGTCCAAAAGGGGGATACATGGAACAGCATTTCGTCGAAATTCGGGTTCTATGTGGTGGCAATGTCACAAAAGGTGTTGATTCCGTCGGTAATTGTGACTCTTGATGTTTTATGTGGCTGTTCTAACAACGCAGACATGGTAACATACAAGGTTCAAAATGGAGATACTGTGTTTACAATCTGTTCTCGATTTAAAGCTAATGAAACTAAGACTGTCTTATTGAATGGGCTAGACAATCCAGACAGTATCCACGAGAGAGATATTCTGTTTATCCCCACACCAGGTGAGAGAAGTAATTTTTGCGATTGTGATTGATGATTAGTACAAAGTAAGATCATTTTTTTGTGAATATTTATTTTTTTCTCTGTTGTCAAATATACTCTTAACGCTTAAACTTGTATGGAAGAATGACTCTGTGTGCAGCCCTTGTGAGACAATGAGTAAATATAGGTTAAGATAAAGGGGTTCTAATATTTCTATTGTTTCATCTGATAAATGTCAGTATCTTTGGCTGGTAACTTGAACATATATAAGAGCTGCCCTATGAATTACATGTTGTTTGAATTGCTCTTTGGTCATTATTTAACTGTATAGAGTTAGTACTAAAGAGAATATGAGGTAAAGTTTTGCTAAGTGAAACCCTTTTGTCTTCGTAGAAGGTTACATTTCTTAGTTTACAGTTAAAACTTCTGGTATATGTGCAGCTGGCTTCAGAACCTAATTACATCTTTTTTTGTTTTGCATGGATGTTTATGTGCAGCTGGCTTTAATAACCTTACTTTCATTGATTATCACAACCAAGGTCAGTCATAAACTATAACATGTCTAAATTCAAGGTGAACCACCCCATGTTCTCTTAATCTCGTGGTCTTGAAGCATATATATATATGCTATTAAGATGCTAATCCTGACTGTAAAACGTGCTTCTGTTAATGAATGAGTGGAACCTCTCTTAGTAGAGATATTATATTTACATATATAGTACATTGTCATTGTAAGTTAATTTTTTCTGCCTTACAGATATGAAGACCAAAAAAACATCAAAATCTCGAATTTTTATTGTGGTTGGAGCCATTTCAGCTGCTTTAGTTGTCGTACTATTGTCGATCCTACTTGTATTTTGGAAAAACCATATGAAGAAGCGAGCTCGACAACCGATAGCTTCCTCAAGGAGATTGAATTGCTTGCACTGTTATCTTGCATCATGTCCTCAGCGTAGAAGTAAATACAGTTCATTGTGGAGCATCTGAATTTTAAGCAATGGATTTTCTTTTCTATTCCTCCTTTATATAGTACAGATGGAACAGTGTAGCAGAGCCTTGTTAAAGACTGTCTTATCCCTATAAGGTGATTGATTCATGAGATATTTTGTTGCAGAATTTGAAGAAAGCATGGTTTCTTCAATCGGATCAGACAAAGCTACTGTTTTACCGTACAATGAAATACGTGAAGCCACTTCCAACTTTAGCAGATCTTTAATAATTGGTCAAGGATCTTACGGATTAGTCTACCTCGGGAAACTACGAGGAACTGTAAGAGAGCTAATGTGCCTAAAATGACCCCCCCCTAATGTTTGTGCAAGACTTATTCGTTTGTATAGAAACATTTTCACCATACATGCTTCTTTGCATATGTATGTAGGATGTGGCCATCAAGCAGATGAAAGATACAAACTCCAAAGAGTTTATGTCAGAGTTAAATATTCTTTGTAAAGTTCATCACATAAACTTGGTAAGGTTCTTTTTGTCAGAGTTTCCTCAATAATGCTCTTAATTTAGATGTCAAGATTCACCATGCATACTTTTTTCAATTCTATATATTGCTGACCGTTTTTTTCCTACTTCTTTCTAACATTTAATTAGATCGAGCTTATTGGATATGCGGCTGGTGGAGAGTCCTTGTTTCTTGTTTATGAATTTGCCCAAAACGGTGCATTGAGTAATCATCTGCACAATCCTGCATTAAGAGGTTTGGAATTCCCAACTTCTTACAGCTAACGATGGAATTTCTTTATGATTTCAAAGTTTTTTGGAATTGGTTTGTGTCAAAATTACTGTGAGAACAATCTTCTTATCACATGGTTGTCAGATTGTGTATCATCAGTTATTATGCATTATATGTTGTACAGCTTATGGTAGCAACAAGAGTTCAGTGGAATGCTTAAATTTTCTTTAAATGGTTTTTTAGTAGAAAGGCATGTGTGAATCTAGTATGTCAGCAACCGGACCGCTATGCTTCAACTCCAAATACCTGTCCTTCAGCTCGAAGCTCTTCACCATTGTGCTTCAACTACATATTGAGATTCTTATAACTTCGCACCTTTGTGCCTCGCGAATCTACGTTGATGCTTTGAATTCTCCATACCTTTCGATGGAACTTCGTACTTCTATGCTTTTAAATTCCTTACCAACCCTTGGTCCTTCAATATCATATCTTCATGCCCCCCTCTCCATTTTTCTGTTCTCAACTCCATGCCTTTTTGTTTCTACTCCATACCCCTGTGCTCTGTTTTTATTCTTTGGTGTCTCGGATCCCAATCTTTTGCCTTCAACTTCTTATCTTTCTACTTCAATTACAATCATTTATGCTTCATATCTACAACTTAGTCCTTTCACCTCTAGACCTATATGTTTTGATGCTTCCATACCTTTTCTGTTTCATGTTCATATATTTGTGCTCGAGGTTACTATATGTTCTTCTATCTAACACCAAGAATATGAGGGTTTAGTTATGATATGTTGCCGCAATTGATAAAATAATGCAAAACTCTACAATCAAACGAATATGAAAATACTTCCTGATTGCATGCATGATGCATGTGTGTTCGTGTATGTGCGTGTGCGTGTATGTACTTTTGAACATATGCATCTTAGAATCACTGCTTTGCAACTAATTATTTTTAAGTACGGTATTAAAGCACTTGTTCATAATAATTCAGATTGTTTACAAGTTAGTTATTAAGCTTTGATGCATTTGTAGGTCATAAACCTCTCCCTTGGGCTACACGAGTTCAGATTGCTCTTGATGCAGCTAAAGGTCTTGAGTATATACATGAACACACAAAACCTTACTATGTCCATCGAGATATCAAGCCAAGCAATATTCTCTTAGACTCCAATTTCCACGCAAAGGTAAGTATTATTGTAGCAGTTTTTAATGGTGGTTGGCGAAATACTCTGGATATTGAGCGTTTGTATAGAGGGAGAGATTCATTCCTTAAATTTTGAGCACTTGCAAATAATTCATCTTCTTTTGTTTAGATCATCTCCACTATTGTGGTACAATTCTGGTTGATTTGATCTCATTTCAAGCTCTTTAATGTTCAATTTCTGTCCCCCCAGATTGCAGATTTTGGGCTGGTAAAGTTATTGGAACAATCTCCAGATGCTGGAGGTGCAGCAGCATCTAGAATTGTTGGCACATTTGGTTACCTTGCACCTGAGTGTGTACTTAATTAAGCTCTCATTGATGATTTTGGTTTGATTCTTGTTGTTATCGTCATCCGTATGATCCATTAAGAAACATAATTTTCCCTTGAAAACTAGGTATGTTCGAGATGGACATGTGACCGCAAAGAGCGATGTCTATTCCTTCGGTGTTGTTCTTATGGAATTACTTACTGGTCAGCCAGCATTAAGTAAAGATGCAAGTCCTGAAAATGAAAAGCTCAGTGAACATCGTTCTGTGGTGCAATACGTGAGTATGCTCATTGGTTCTACTCTTAAATAAGTTTTCCATAAGAACAAGAAATGCAAACCGGTGGCCAGAGTTTTTAGGCTGGTTTAAGTAATTAATCTGCATATGCCATTTACCAGTTAATTTTGGTTTATATTTCTGTTGATCTAGATGCTGTCAGCATTGAATGATAGCCAGGACTCTTTCGCCGAGCTGGCCAAATGCATTGATCCGAACCTGACCTCCTACGACAAAGATTCACTCTATGAGGTATGACTCATTTCCACCTTTTCTTGTGCATTTGAAGTTATACGTGGCTTGTGGTTACTGTCTCGAAATAAAAAAGATAAAAACAGTGGAGACCGAGTGAAAATGTCTCCGAAATTCACTGTTCGAGCAGCTTTATTTTAAATCTGTCTTTGTCTCTTCAATTAAAATTGTTTTTCTCCTTTTGTATCTCTTCCTTCTATCTTGAGATACTAAACAAACGCAACATATATGTAATGTGGGAAGAAACTATTTCAACTATCTAAATCTCTTGTCTTTGCATGGCCTGTTGATTGCCCTAAGAAGCTGCTCTAAATTGAGTTTTTTGTCGAAATGTTTCAGCTCTTTCATTCGAACTCTTCTCTGACTTGACATGTTTTCTTGTTTTGACATTCTCTAAGATGGCCCTCTTGTCCAAGGACTGTGTTGATGACAACTGGAAACGGCGTCCTGATATGAGTAGAGTTGTGTTACGCCTTTCACACATGCTTTCAAGCTCCAGAGAGGGGGAGGAACTATAGTTCGATTGCCTCGCAGGGTGAATTTATAGCCAAAATCTGCAAGGCATTTTGCCAGGAGGTTCAAGACTTGGACTTATTTTGTACAAAAATCTACTCATTTTCCTTGGTGTATTTTCCCTTTTGTTTGCTGATTAGGCATCTAGAGATCGTGCACTTTACAATGCCTTTGACAATTTGTAGGATTCCTCAAGCAAGGTAGAATAACTTCACGCATGTGTCATTAGAAAATTGTTACAGAGATGTCGTTGCATGCAAAGAATTAATGAGAAAATACGACAAGACGTGTTTGTTTTTGTTGTACATAATAGGATTTAAATCACAGTTTTTACACTCAGCCTATTAACTCGGCAAAATTTGATTTACCTGACTATAGTTTGAATGACTCGGTTGATTTAATTAAACCTACTTTAATTTTGAGTAAGGTGATTGGTCCGAGTTAACTCAACTCCTCCTCCTCACTAATAGATACTTTTCTCTAACTCGATTTCTAAATCAGATATGATAAAAGAGAAGATTAATTAAATTCTTTTAATTGTTTTTGCAAAGTTTGGGTAACAAAAATGAGGCTTTGTCAAAGAATCAATTTAACCCGAAAATTTAAGTTGTTAAGTAAGGTCTCAGGATATGATTTTATATTATTCTCTAACACACCCTTTCAAGTAAAAGTTATTTGGGCTTGAAATTTACAGAGGTCCATATTACCTTATGCTTGATTTTTATTAAATAAATAGGGGTGGTAAGATTCGAATTTATGACCACTTAATCATCAAGACTCTGATACCATATCAAAAAACTAATTTAACCCAAAAACTTAAGCTGTTAGGCGAGTGGTATGAATAAAAAAAAAAACTTGCAATATTTACGTTACTTTGTGCTTGCTTATTTTCTAGGATAAAGGTTAAATGATATTCAGGAAAAAAAAAAACTTTGCCATCTCAAAAAAAATAAAGATCAAAGCTATGTTTGTTTCCTGGTATTCACTTTTCGAGAAATCATTTTCCAAACTTTCCTGTGTTTGTTTGCCATTAGAAAAGTTGGTCAACGAAAAACACTTTCCAGTCAAAGGAAAATTTGGCTTGGTTTCCAAGAAAGTGTTTTCCTGGAAAATTTGGATGGAAAACACTTTCTGAAAGTTGTGAAAAATTTATAAATGTCATATTATTTACTGATTAAATCAAATTTGGTCCTCAAACTTTTGATTGCTATATATATATTTTGTTTTGAATATTTATTTTTCAATTTCATCTCTTAAAATTTAATTTTTATATTAACTTTGGTTCTCATTTTTATAATTGTTATTT
>Ga0325403_1002269_pt1 | contig 16886 bp, 4 predicted proteins | sample PopdelMetagenome_19_FD_205665 | JGI IMG/M metagenome (GOLD analysis project Ga0325403, IMG submission 205665) | Populus deltoides microbial communities from Bellville, Georgia, United States - Xylem-PdKOR-R4 | ecosystem: Host-associated > Plants > Phyllosphere > Stem > Wood/Secondary xylem...
TTTCTAGCTATGCATGTTGGCAACAAAAGACATAAAAGCATAGCAAGTTCAAGCAATGTTGACATTTCCACCTGTCCACAAGAACAAGACAATGCAGTACTTGGTAATTTGGCACAAGGTGTTGGGCCTGAGAGAATTCATTCGCGTTTAGAAGCGGCAAGTGGCATGGAATACACTGGTGAAGGATCTTTTCAGCATGTTGACAGAAGTGTCTCTCCTTGGAGACTCAGAGTTGATGCTCATGAGAATAGAGGAGAAGCAACACCAGTAACAGATTTAGTGGATCAATTTGCTGATGGTACTTGGGTTCAGATACACTCTGCCCTTTCAAAGGAGCAGAAGCTGAATGCAATCTCTACCTATTTAATGCTGGAAGAGGAGGATGTGGAGCGTCTGCATGATGGATTTGAAACTATACCGAGAACAGAACAAATGCAGCATCTGGAGAGAGTTATCTCTTGTGAAAGGCCATCAATTAATCAAGCTGATGAGCCTCGAGGAGATTCATCCCAACCAACAGATCCATTGTGTCTTGACCATGGAAGATATTATCATCAACTCTGTGCACCTTCACTAAGCAAAGATGTCATTATGTATGATGTGCAGAACATGGTTAGAGTGAGGACAGAACCAGTAGAGGAGGAGGGTGTGGAGAATAGTGGAAGATTAGTGCAGCATGGCGCAGGAGCTAGATCTTCTAGATGTCTTAAACACAACACAAGTGAGACTAGAGGAGTTCCATTACCTACTAGCTCTAAAAAACTAGTGGGTCGAGCATTTGAAGAGAATACGAAGGTGATATGGTCTTTGTTAATGGATGATGAAGTCTCAATCATTGGCATTTACGGGATGGGAGGAGTTGGTAAAACAACAATACTGCAACATATCCATAATGAGCTTCTACGAAGACTGGACATTTGTGATAATGTTTGGTGGGTGACCATGTCTCAAGATTTCAGCATTAATACATTGCAGAATCTTATTGCTAAACGTCTTGATCTAGAATTTTCAAGGGAAGTTGACGATCTGCATAGAGCTGCCAAATTATCAGAAGAACTAATGAAGAAACAAAAATGGATTCTCATTTTAGATGATTTGTGGAACAATTTTGAGCTTGACGAAGTGGGAATTCCTGTCCCGTTGAAAGGATGCAAGTTAATTATGACAACTCGATCAGAAACAGTTTGTCATCAGATGGCTTGCCACCGCAAAATCAAGGTGAAGCCACTTTTCGAGGGAGAAGCTTGGACTTTGTTCATGGAGAAACTTGGAGGTGGCATAACACTTTCACCAGAAGTGGAAGGAATTGCGAAAGCTGTTGCAAGGGAATGTGCTGGTTTGCCATTGGGAATTATTATAGTGGCAAGAAGCTTGAGGGGAGTGAATGATCTACATGAGTGGAGAAATACATTGAAGAAATTGAGAGAATCAAAATTTAGGGACACAGAAGTATTCAAGTTATTGAGGTTTAGTTATGATCGGTTAGGTGATTTAGCACTACAACAATGTCTCTTGTACTGTGCATTATTTCCTGAAGATTATATGATTGAAAGGGAGGAGTTGATAGATTATTTGATCGACGAGGGAATAATTAAAGGAAAGAGAAGAAGGGAAGATGCATTTGATGAGGGCCACACGATGCTTAATAGACTTGAATATGTCTGCCTATTGGAAAGTGCTCAAATGGATTATGATGATATTAGACGTGTCAAGATGCATGACTTGATTAGGGACATGGCCATCCAAATACTGCTAGAGAACTCTCAATACATGGTTAAAGCAGGTGCACAATTAAAAGAGTTGCCAGATGTAGAGGAGTGGACGGAGAATCTGACGAGAGTTTCACTAATGCAAAACGAGATCGAAGAAATTCCTTACAGCCATTCACCAATGTGTCCAAATCTGTCCACTCTATTTCTATGTGATAATAAAGGGCTGGGATTTGTTGCGGATTCATTTTTCAAGCAATTGCATAGGCTCAGGGTCCTTGATCTGTCTCGCACAGGTATTAAAAATTTGCCAGACTCTGTCTCTGATTTGGTGAGTCTCACTGCATTATTGCTCAATTATTGTGAGAACTTAAGACATGTTCCATCATTAAAAAAGCTCAAGGCACTGAAGAGGTTGGATCTCTCTCATACTACGCTTGAAAAGATGCCGCAAGGAATGGAATGCCTAACCAACCTAGGGTATCTTAGAATGAATGGATGTGGTGAAAAGGAGTTTCCTAGTGGGATATTACCAAAACTCTCTCACCTGCAAGTCTTTGTACTAGACGAATATTATCGTCCGATAACAGTTAAAGTAAAGGAAGTAGTATCCTTGAGAAATTTGGAAACTTTGGAATGCCATTTCGAAGGTCTCTCTGACTTCGTGGAGTATCTCGGATCTCGGGATAAGACCCAATCATTAAGCACATACAGAATTTTAGTAGGAATGGTGGATGAAGATTTTTGGCAATACAGTGATTATTCTCCAAGTAAAACAGTTGGGTTGGGTAATTTGAGTATCAACAGAGATAGAGATTTTCAAGTCAAGTTCTTAAATGACATTCAAGAACTGGTTTGTGAAAGCATCGATGCAAGAAGTTTATGTGATGTTCTGTCATTAGAGAATGCACCTGAATTGGTGGTTATCCAAATTTACGATTGCGATAGCATGGAGAGCTTGGTTTCATCTTCTTGGTTCTGCTCTGCTCCACCACTATTGCCATCATATAATGGTATGTTTTCTGGTCTTAAAGAGTTTTATTGTAGTGGATGTAAGAGTATGAAGAAGCTGTTCCCGCTTGTGCTGCTGCCAAACCTCGTAAACCTGGAAAGGATTGAAGTGATGCTCTGTAAGAAAATGGAGGAGATAATAGGAACAACAGATGAAGAAAGCACTACCTCCAATTCCATCACGGGATTCATTCTCCCAAAGTTAAGAACTCTGAGACTGAGATATTTACCAGAACTTAAAAGCATTTGTAGTGCAAAACTGATTTGCAATTCTCTTGAAGATATTACTGTAACGTTATCTAAGAAGCTGAAGAGGATGCCAATTTGTCTTCCGTTGCTTGAAAATGGCCAGCCATCTCCTCCCCTTTCTCTAAGAATAATGTATATAGAACCAAAAGAATGGTGGGAGACAGTAGTGGAGTGGGAGCATCCTAACGCAAAGGATGTCCTTCATCCCTTTGTAAAGTTTGGGTTAGTTTGAGGAGCCATCTCATCCTTTCGTTAATCCTTTCGTTGTAAGAATACTAATTGATTGTAAGCTTAAATTTGCTCATATTCAATAATATTCAATTCTTTCAATCATTTTTTATATGATTGATGAAAATAGTCCTTTAAATCAACAAGGATATTCTTATTAGTTAATATTGAAATAATCCTTCGTCCCTTTGTACCTTTCTTTTAACTCGATAGATAAATAATTATAATTTGAAGTTTGATTAATATTATATATTCATCCTATTGAGTTTCTCCAAGATGAAAATCCAAAAAATAAAATACTATATTGATTTATCATTAAAGTAACCTAATAAAATAATAGATATATTCACTATTATAAATCATCTCATATCATTAACTAGCAATAAATTATTTTAAAAAAATATCTAATACAGATTAAAAATAAAAATAAAAAAGAGAGAGAGAACACATTCTTGAATTTTGGTCAATCCAAACAAACATAGTAAACATGTCAAAAGTAATCTTCTACCCCAGTGAATTTCAGTACAACTACTGCACACAAGATGTAGCGCTCTTCCCCTTTCCAACCTTGCTTAATTCATCAAAAGCTAATTCCTGTCTATCAACTCGATTTGGAAAAATAACTGAAAAACTCTGTTAAATGAGTTTTATGAAGTAGTATGCACTAAGGAGATCAAATGAGGAAGGCTAAGATTCTCTATTAAATGCCTCTGAGAGAGTATGAACTGAACTGAACATTTATTTTTTGGATGAGTTTTGGTTTCTAAACCTGAAACTGCCATCATAAGCACTAGCCAGGGAAGTTAGGATGAGCTTTTCTTGTCATTATATCATATTTTTCTGCCAGGATAATGCTCTCTATATTCTCTGCTACTATTGCTTATAATCTTGTTGCCTATGGTATCTTTTCCAACTTGTTTGAGGAATGCTTTCTAATTCTGTTTCTTGGATTGTAAATTTGTTGTCCACCTGCACAGTTAAACAGAGTTAACCTAGTAATCCAGAAGTTATTGGTGACAGATGATCTGGATCCTTTTCGAGAAAAAGTGAGTTCAACTTTTACATTTTGTTTACATTATTTTGTTGCTCTAAATCAAGAAGTTTACTAGACTTATTACTCTGTAAATTTGCTTTCTGAGTGCTGAGCATTTTATACGACCATGTGATTGGAGAGATTTGATTCTCATATAATTGTTGTCAGCTTATTTGTGAGCCAAGAAGTATTATTGAATAGAAATAATTTCACTCTTTACCGTTAGCTTGAAAGTGAATTGAACATTTATTAGCTGAGTTTTCTTCATTTTTAAGAGGCAGTTTGTTTGCGTGGTTGCTTCTGCGTTTGAAGCAACCACAACAAAACAAATGTTTAGTTATTTTAAAAACACAATTTATTTTTGATGGACCCTATGATAATTCACGTTTGCAACATGATTTTAGCAAAGCAACTCCTGGCTGCTTTTCTTCACTCCGTGTTTCAGTTAATTGCATTGTTCACTTAAAACAATGAACAGTTCGATTCACTTGCATTATTTGTGTGAACAATTTTTTTTCAATATGTTTATTTTTTTGTACATTTTTTTAAAAAAAAACTAGTTTAGAGTGAATTAAATTCACTCGCACTGTCACGTTAACAATATTTTTTTCCTGAAAAACTAGTGTAGAGTGAATTAAATTCACTCGCACTGTAATATCAAATCAATTTTATTCCTGATAATATTTTATCTAATTTTATTGCACGCTCAAAAAATTATGGAAACTATAGTTCTTGCCAGATGAATTTTGTACGTAATGGAATTGTAGATGGTTTAATGGAATAATAAAAAAAATATTTTATATAAAGTATTATTTATTTCATGATGTAATAGCAATAGTTAAATCTACAATATTTAAATTAAAAACCATCAATATTAATATATAGTTTTTAAAATTATTTTATAACCTCAATTTCAAAAACATTATTAACTAAACACATTAAACTACTTTTTGTTCAACCTCAATTTCAACCACAGTTTTAACCAAACACTTATTTTTTCAAACCAACCTTAACTAAAAGTACTTTTTATAAAATAATTTTTTTCAAACCACAATCACAACAGCTACCGCATTACCAAACACATTCTTAATTTACTAAGCATTTCATTATTCTTTTTCTGACTTTATTAAATTTTTTCAAGATAATTTATCAGATAATTTTAGCCGGAGTCCTTACATATGAATGCAGGTTAGAATTCATACCCATCAATAAGATGGAGTAGTATGAACAATTTTTATTTTTTTTGGTTTCTACTTACGATTTTTTTCATGATTAATACCGATTTATTGTCACTTTCTAGTATGCCATTGTTATTAGTTTGCGGTGTGGCATATAATTTTTTTAGATCAGTGTTACTTCAATGGTGGCGTCGAAGTATACCTTCTGCCATAATATTTAATAGCAATTTCTATGATAATCTCAGAATCTCCAAGCTAGCTTTTGCACCCTTCTCATTTTGATAATACCTAGCTTTTAAGATTTTTAAGATTTTTATTTTATTTTTGACATCAAAAGGATCCTAAATTCAAAATGGTTGTGAGCATTTTACCAATCTGTTGGGGGTGATGTTGGTGGGCTTGGGCTAGGAGAAGGGTTATTTTTACTCTTGGGCTATTGGCGAGGCTTGAGACTGCTACCTTTTCTTTTCGTTCCCGCGCTGCCCCTCCCTCTCCAAAAAGTCGCTCAAAATACAGATTACGAAATCTCAGCTATTGCTTGGAATTGAATGCATGAGTTGAAACCGTCGGAGAACACCAGGCTAAGCTCCAAACACATCGCCACCGGCATGCTCTCCAGCATAATTCACGTTCCCTTTTCAACCATCGAACACCCCACAGCCTCCTCCTCCGGTTCTTGTCGAGAAAGTATATGGAGCCTTAACAAATAAAGGTTCTCTCTGTTGATAATTGGGTTTGGGTCTCAAGTGTTTGTGAGAGTACAAGAACTTGGATGTTAAAAAATTGGTCGTGATTACTTCTCAGGAGTTCTGGCAGTTGATAGTAATAGATCAAACTTATACCTTATTCAGATAAATTGCTAAAGATCGTAGCATGATTAGTTAAGAGGAAGACAATTTTAGCCATTTCGTCGACGATCACGGGGAAGGCTTTGCCAAATACTTCATTTCATGGATTCTGAGTTTCAGCGGCGGAACCAAGGGGACGTCAGCAGGTGCCGGGCCCTGCAAAACTTTTTTTTAAAAATATAATAAATAATAGACTTTTTAATATTAAATTATTATTTTATTAGTTATATTTGACTTTAAAACTATATCTCCTTATATCATATGTAAGTGGAAAACAAAAAGATAAGTAAACTTTTCAATTTAATTCCCTTTCTTTACTTTCTTTCTTTTTCTTCTCTGCAACCCTAACCGAAAAAATTAATAATACAAGGCATAAAGATTAAAGCAAAGCTGTAAATTAATTCTTCATCAAAATAAGGTACTTAGTGACGTAAATTTTTTTTTTATGTCTGTTAAGAATTTGATATATATATATATATATATATAATTCTGCTATTTTTGTTTTCCAGATCTACTAGTTTTATCATTTTTTATTTCTTCTTATAGTGAATGTTGTTTTTTCTAATTAATTAGATATATTTTATGAGTTTGTTTTGATTATGTTTGGATTTTTTTATGTTTTGTTTTTAGTAGAGCCACCAAAATTATTAATTTTTTCTCACGTGTACCTTACTATCACCAGGTCCAATATACAATTAGACATGATCTTTGTAGCCAAATTGAGTTCTTTGAAGAGCACATACCCAACTTTGATTCAGTGTAAGTTTTCTTTTTTAGGAACTAGTAATCCCATTTTTTTATGTTAGATATGCTTTTATATATCAATTTTTTTTAATATGTTAATTTTGCTTTCATATGTCTGTGTGGTTTACATGTAAAAAAATATTTTTTGTTTTGATTATTGCTTCAACACATCATTATTTGTATTTATTTTTTAAATAGGAAACAATAAAAATTTATGATGTTTTGATTTGTATTTATTTTTTAAATAGGAAACAATAAAAATTTATGATGTTTTGATTTTAGGTTGAACCATGAACAAAATAAGAAGAATTGATTTCTTTTTTGAGAAAAAAAGGAAAAATATTGATAACTCACAACCTAGTAAATCAACTTCAATGTGTAATGTTGAAGTTAAGGTTGAATAACTCCAATGTGCTTCAGTTTATGAAGAACCTGCATTGATTAATGAGCAGCCTCCTACTAGAGTCGACATTGCTCATCTGATCAGAGATCTAAGCAATCGTCCTTAAATTTAAGAATACCCGGTTAATCAACAAGATGAAATTAGAAGGGCATACATTAATTTGGGGCCATATCAACCTTTGATTTCTGAATATCCGCTGACTAGTAAAAAAACATCCTTGTCAATTTCAGTCTCATTAATTGGTTCAAAAGTTATCCATGGCTTGAATATTCAGAGAAAAATACTGCATTTTGTTTCCCTTGTTATCTATTTTCAAGTAAGTCATCTGGAAAGCCAGGATCATACACATTTACTGTTAAAGGATTCAATTGTTGGAAGAAAGTTAATGATGGGGAACGATGTGCTTTTTTAACTCATATGGAAAAATGTCCGAATTCAGCTCATAGATTTGCTACCAGGTGCTTGAAAAATTTGAAAAATCAGTCAGGTCATATTGAGAAAGTAGTTAAGAGGCAAACTACTCAAGAAATTCTAAATAATTGATTGCGTATTAAAGCTTCAATAGATATTGTTCGTTGGCTCACATTTCAAGCATGTGCTTTTAGAGGACATGATGAACGTTCAGAATAAAAAAACCAAGGTAATTTTCTTAAAATGTTGGAACTTTTAGCATCATACAATGAACAAGTAGGTGCTCTTGTTTTGGATAATGCTCCACAAAATGCTAAATACACCTCGCTTCAAATTCAAAAAGAAATTTTGCATGTCTTTGCTAGAAATGTTCAGTCTTCAATTCGTCATGAGATTGGTGATGCAAGATTTTGCTTAATTGTTGATGAAACTCGAGATGAATCAAGAAGAGAGCAAATAACCCTTGTTATTAGGTTTGTTGATAAAAGTGGATTTATACGAGAATGATTTTTGGATATAGTTTATGTCAAAGATACGACTGCTTCAACTCTTAATAGAGAGATTTTCTTTGTTTTATCTCATCACAATCTTGATGTTCAAAATATTAGGGGTCAAGGGTATGATGATGCTAGTAATATGCTTTGAGAGTGGAATGGATTGCAAGCTTTATTCATTAATGATTGCCCTTATGCATATTATATACATTGCTTAGCTCATCAATTACAATTGGTTTTTATTGCTGCAGTTAGAGAAATATCTGATGTTCACATTTTCTTTCAGAACTTGATTTTTATTGTTAACATTGTTAGTACTTCTTGCAAACGTAATTACGAGCTTTTCAAGCAGCTACAATTGAATATTTAATTGATACTGGTGAAATTAAAACGAATAAAGGAGTTAATCAAATAGGTGGTTTGCAACGACCTGGAGATAGCAGATGGAGTTAAATTAATTTGCAGTTTGATAAAAATATATGGGGCAACTTGCTTGGTTCTTGAAAACTAGTGAGTTTTTAGCTATCAAATGGCTTTCAAAACAGTTTTCTAAATTTTACATTCTATTTGTGTACTCTAATTTGTCTCCAATATCTCTTATCAAATGGGTTCTGATTTAGATGGTATGAGCGAGACTTTTGGCATACAAAAGCTGTGAGTTCCTGTCCAAGTTAAGGGATATCCGCAAGCTGATTCTTACAAACCGATCAGAAAAGATTTGTCTATGGATGATGTTTCCTATTTACTTTGCAACAACCCTTCCTTCATCACCATCCAATCCCATCACTGGAAAACTTATCCTCTTTGATCTCAATGCCCTTCTGCCATCCCCAAATATATGCTTTTATCCCTTTTCCTTTGTATCTTGTCGTTTGTGTCTTTGTCCACTGGCTTAAGGGTGTTTAGTAATTCTACATACGGTTTTTTAAAAAATATTTTTCAAATAAAAATATATTAATATAATGTTTTTAATTTTTTTTTTAATACCAATATATTAAATTTATTAAAAAAATATTTTTTAATTTAAATACATGCAAGCAAGCTGATACGTAATTCCTGCATTTAAAAAAACACATTTATTAATAGAGTGTTTAAAAAATATGGTACCAATTATTTTATAAATTGTATTTTTATAAATATATTAAAATAATATATTTTTTTATTTTTTAAAAGTTTTTTTTAATATAATTATATGAAAATAATTTAAAAACATCAAAAAAAAATATTAATTTAAAATTAAAAAATAATAATTTTTTTAAAAAAATACTTTTAAAATATAAAAGTAAAACACCAACCCTGACATTAACACGATGGGAACCAGTGACCTCATCATTTCTTTCTGTACATTTTGCGTGTGTTAAAGGAAGCTCCTAAGGCCAAGCTCATAACAGGACACACGTGTCTATCCATAAAAAAATTGGGATCAAAGTCAAGAGAGAAGCATAGGTTTACGCCAGTGGATGATTACGACCAAAACAGGGGTTTAGCAAGGATCCGAAGAGGGACCGGAGGGTTGAGGACACGTGTCAAGTCTTATCATAAAAGGTTAAAAAATGATTCATGAGATTAAGCTCGTCCTTTTGAACCAGCCGCCATCTTTGACCCTCTCCTCTGGAATACAATTATACAACTACGGGCCACAATATGGATCGGTTTTTTTCTCTGTTGTGGAATCTATTCTGAGCTCTTGTCAGTCTTGACACCATTCGCTCTCTCCCTTTCCCACCTTCTTTCACTGTATGTGTGTATTATTTAAGAATGTGTGTCACCCGACGTACCAAACCTCAAATTTTATTGATGTTCACGGTAGGTTAATTTGGCTGTTAATTTTAGAATTTGTAGAAATTAATAGAGATATATACACGCTGATCCGGACACTTTATATAAATAAAAAAAATATCAAATTTTAATTTTTTAATTTAAAGTTTGATATGTGTAACACAATATCTTAACTTATTCTCATCCTTTATTTCTTTTAAAAAACAAATACATCAATCATTACGATAAATCCTCTTAACAACGAGTATTACATTTAATTACAATGCATGTAATTTTTCAAATATTGTTTTTTATGAGGCAATCTCACTTAATAAATAAACCTTATGTTTATTATTTGTGGTATATAGATGTGTTTTCTCAAATAAATTGAGGTGACTATAAATATGAGAAAATATCATAATAAATAAAATCTTTTTAAAAATAATATACTTCATAATGGAATTAAGTTTCATTTTCAATACATGATTCTTGAATTTAAATGATAGCATGCTTTTAGTTAAAGGATTTGTTATCATCAATTCAATATAAATGCGTTTAATGATATTTTTTTTACCTCAACTTTTTTTTTTATGGATAAATACTTGATGTCGATATATTTACTTCCGACTATTATTTTTATTATTCTTGGTCTTCAAAACAACAACTAAATTGTCATAGTATATTTTCAATGGCCTAGAAATAAAATCCATTATTTTAAGTTCTTATATGAAACTTTTTAACCATACACGAATCAGCCTCAAAACAAAAAATAAATTTAGCTTTCATAGTAGAAATAGCAGTTAAATATATTTTTCACTTGAAAACATATCAAAATAATATATTAAAAAAACTTATTTTTGATTAGTTTTTGTCTCTTTTTATAAGAGGGGAGGAGGGATATATCTGGTCACATGAACACTTGAATTGTTTTTATCTTTTTAATATTTTATATTCTAATCTTGTATTTGCATATTTGCTTTACGTTAATGAACAAATCCCTTATATCCTTTCTCTATTTTATTTTTAAAAAATATTTTTATATAAACTTTATTTTTTTTACATCACAATATATGTGAAAGTTCCAAACAAACCTACAACTTAAATCATAGATTCCATTGGGTTTAATAAAAATGTTGTTTTTATTTTATTTTTTTTGCTAAACATATAATAAACACTTTGAAAAAAAATAATTAAATAAAAAAAAATTATAAAAAGACCAAGTGTAGCTGCACAGACTTGCCCTAACAAGCCCAACGTGCATGAGACATTAAGAAACCAAGCACAAACACGTGGGCCACTCATCTCAGGCCCGCATACTCGAGCCTCTTTATTTTTTTCAAAATTTGTAATCAAGGGGGCGGACCCCTTTTTTTGAAAAAAAAATTGGATGAATGATTCATTGTTTGTTGTGGTTGATAATGCGTTATCTGTTAGCTCAGAATCCTGCCACCACTTTGGTGGGCGAAAGATCAAGATACAAAATGTTTTCTTCTAAAAAGTCATTTTCAACACATTTTCATTTAAAAATATTTAATAAGCACCCTTACAACATAAAAAAAACACTCATCCATCAACCGAAGAAACACAAAACAATCCAAAAACACCAAATCAAACAAAGTAAGAATTTTCTTTCTTGATCTAGATCTGTTTTTTCAGGCAACATTGGGACTCAAAATAACCACTATCAAGCTTCTCTCGTCAAACGGATCCCGTCGACATAAAGTTCAATTTTTTACATGGTTGGAATCAGTATCAATCTTGATTTTCGTTCTCTTGAGTTAGAATTTAGTGACTCCTTTTCTCTTTTCTCTAACACAGGGACTGAAAAATAAAAAAAAATAAAGTTTCATACCAGAAGTGAATTTCAAAAATCTATAGGGACCAGGAATGTATAATCAGAAAAGTAGGGGAACCAAAGTTAACTTTTTTCACCATCCATTCTCTCTCTCTCTTTTCTTTTTTTTAAAAAAAAAAAAATTGGAAAGGCAAATATACCTTAGTCCATGAAAATTAAAAATGACTAAAATATTACTCTAATGATTATTTTTTAAAATATATTTTATTTAGAATTTATTTTTAATATTAGCATATCAAAATTAAAATGATATAAAAATACTAAAACAAATTTAATTTAAAACAAAATATTTTAAAATTTTATAAAAAACAAGGTTTGACTGCCAAAATCAAACCATGAGTCATATGTGTTTAGATGAGAGGTAAATTATGTTTTTTTTTTTAGTTAAAAGCATGTTTTTTAGATTTTAAAGATATAATTTGTGCTTAAAAAAATATTATATATTAAAAAAAAACCATCACACCTCAAAACCATACCGGTGCTTGGCAATCAATTCCTGGATCAAGACGATAAGGTCCAGCCAGAGGTAAAACCTGATGCAGCTACCGACTTAAATATTTTCATTCAAGGAAGTGCAGCGTTTCTGTCCCGAGAGAGGCTACCTGGCAAATACTAAGATCATTTTTTATTTTATATTGTAAATGTATTTTTCAAAAAAGTTAATTTTTTTTTTATTTTTTTATTTTAAATTAAATTTTTTAGTTCTTTTAGATTATTTTAATGTGCTAATATCAAAAATAAATTTTAATAATAAAAAAATTATTTATATATATTTTTAAATAAAAAATACTTTAATAATCAAGGATGATCTTGATTTCAAACTAGCAGTGCCCTGTACCAAACTATATTATCAACAAGATTTTCCACGTATGAATTAAAGCATTCTGCATTTGACACAGCTTGAAAACATGTTTCTTCTTAAATTATTATTTCCATGTGTTTTTTAAAATCTGAATATTTGAGAAATGGTGGGGTTGCTTTTGTTAGCTTGATATGCTTTCCTCCTTGCTATCAATTTTAATTTTTTTGGTTACTTTTGTATGCTTTCCTCTGTTGCTAATATCCACCTCAGCATGTAGCATCACTCTGTTATAAACACCATGGGTATATTGGTAAAATAGAAAAACATTCACTATAATTTGTCTCACAATAATTCCATGGTTAAGTAAAATCACTCTGCTCTAATATACACACTCAAAGGCAGAAGCATAACAACTACCAAACACACCTGCAAGCGAATATTGGTAATGGCGTTGACTCAAATCCTTTAATTTATTTTTATTCCAATTAGTAATTGCTACGTAATTAGATTTGGAGCCTCACTCTCATTTGCACACTTAATCTAGCATTGTCAGAACTGGTTTATCTTTACAGTCACAATGCGTTTTTTAAATATTTTGATTTTTTAAAAAATAATTTTTTAATATTTTTAAATTATTTTGATATTCTGATATAAAAAATAAAAAATAAAAAATTATTATTTTAATATATTTTTAAATAAAAAATATTTTTTAAAAAAATTCACAGCATGCAGAAATATGCTATTCTTTTTAGAAAATTTCATGTGTTTACATTTTCTTGGCAGCGTCTTCCAAGTTTCAACATTGGGGCCGGTCTACACGTTAACTTTATATATCTTATTATATAATATATTGTTTGAGACGGAGTTGTGGTGATTTTTTTTATTAAAAAAACAATTATATTAAAATATAAATTACTCCTTTGAAAATTAAAAATATATATTTTATATAAAAATCAAAATCACCTCCAAATCAAACATTTTTAATATTTAATATTTAATAGATAAACATGGGTTGTTTCCTGGCAGGGGCGGAAATAAAGGGTGCAAGCAGGGCCGGCCCCTCTCAAAACATTTTAATTTTTAAATAGAAGGTGTCATATTGTGGGTCTTATTACAGTAATTAATTATTACTTTACTTTTGATTTTCTAATTCACTCTTGAACTACGTGAAAAAGATTTCTTGAACTACGACTCTTGAACTACATGAAAAAGATTTCCTCAACTACATGAAAAAGATTTTCTAATTCACTCTTGAACTACGTGAAAAAAAAAAATAAAGGCATTATTTTAAAAAATAATAAACAGAGCCATCAATTTATTCAGGCTGCAGCCGAACAAATAAAAAAAATAAAAACATAAATTATAAGTGAAATTTTTTAATAAAAAAATTGAAGTAGAGTTATCAATTAATTTATTTTTCATCAAACAAAATAAGATAATTTAAATTTAAAATTTATTTTGTTTTGTTTGTTAATAATTTGATAAGATTTTTTTTTATAATTCTACTATTTTTTTTCTCAAATCTGCTAGTTCTACCAATTGTTTTTTGAATTCTTGTTATAGTGTTTTTTTCTAATTAATTAGATATATTTTATTGGTTTGTTTTTATTATGCTTGAATCTTTTTTTATGTTTTATTTTTAGCAGAACCATCAAAATTATCAATTTTTTCTTACGATATATGTTTTGATTTTAGGTTAAACAATAAATAAACTAAGAAGAATTGATTCTTTATTATTTTTTGCTTTATTTCAAAGTTTATCAAATATAAATAATGCTTCGTTTTACCTAATATTTTTTATATACTTTGTATGTTTATATTTGATAGGTATAAAGACTAACAATATTAAAGTGATGGATATATTATGAAGATGAAATTAACTTCATTACTTTGACTTAATTTGATATTGCTCTAAACATTTTACCTTATATAAAAGTCATTATATACTTGTAGTAAATTATTTGAATAAAATTAAATTATATAGGTTTTGTTTTACAACTCATGTACAATAAATTAAAATAAATATTATATCTTGTTATATTAATTTTAGCTTTTCCTAACAAATAATCCTAGCTCCGCCCCTGTTTCTTGGCGATGTCCTTCCTATCAAGCAATACGTTAATTAATTATTATTTGAGCTGATTATTTTATTATTAATTTTATCTTTATAGATTATGTTCAAGGTAATTTGGTAATTTAAAGTTGAGGTTGATAATTTATTTTAATTATAAAAAAAAAGCTTGAACGATTAAGTTAAGTTGATATTTGATTTGATAAAATTTTATTCAATTTAATTCATTAAAAATAATTGAAACTTTGAACATCATTAAAAATTTTATTCAATTTAATGCAGAAATATGCTATTCTTTCTCATATTCATGTGTTTACATTTTCTTGGCAGCTTCTTCAAAGTGTCGACACACGTTAACTTTCTATATCTTATAATGTAATGTTTGGGTTGCTTCCTGGCAACTTCCTTCCTTCCTATCAAACAATACGTTAATTAATTAATTATTGTTGAGGCGACCTTACTAATAAATAATAGTATGTAAAAGAGCTAGTTTTTTTTTTTAATCCGAGAAAACCTATCTTGAAAAATGTATTTTATAGATTTAGATAAAAAAATAAAATCCTGGCTATCTCATATTTTTATAATAAATATACGCCCTACTCATCTCATTATACACTTCCCTATTTTCCTTTCCCCATCTCATGATCAGTGCGAACTAGATTTATGTATACTGCAACTTTATTATTTCTCTAAACCATATATTAATTCTTCTCTGATCTGTGATTTCTCTTCTTCTTTTTTTGGCTGAATACTGCTCAAGCAAACCAGCTAGCACTTGAAGAACATCTTGAATCCAGGTAAATTATTTGTACTTCTTCTTGTCTGAATCTTTAAAGAAATCCATGATAAATAAATTGATCTTTTTCTCGGATTTCATAATCCATGCCTTGTGGTGTTCATACTAAATTAACCCTAAACCTTGAATTCATTGTTTTCATCTTTTCAAGATTCTTTGCTGTTTTTAACTCCTTATTTTAGTTTCACCCTTTTCTTTTCCAATTAATGGGTAACTTTTTTTATTCAATATTTTTCAACTTTTTTTTCTTACAATGATTCAATGAATTAACTTGATCGGTAATTACCTTTCATTAAACAAATTAAGAATATTTAAAATATCAAATGTGTTCAAGGGATTCCGACTATCCATCTGCTGTTTGTAGAATTTAAGCACTTTTTTCATTAGTCACTTTTATTAAATCATTTAATATTTGCTTTTATTCTTTTAATTTGCTTCAATGTGGAATCGACACTCCAGAGAATGTGAGATTATTTTCTTAAGGCTTTCTGCCCTCTCTCTAGTAAACTAAAAAACGGCAACGGGACTGCCAAGATTATTATGCCCGCAGTCAAAACATAATTTGTTTTTGTACTCAGAATTATATTTGAGTGCATTTGAAAATCTGTTTATTTAAAAAAAATATTAAATTAATATTTTTTGATATATTAATATTAAAAAATATATATATATGCTTTTCTTTTCTTAGATTCACCCTTTTCTTTTCCAATTAATGGGACTGCCATTAAAATATGCTTTTCACCATTTATTTGTTTTTCTTTTATTTTGACTTACGTAACGTGGGTACCCAGTAATCCACACACATATATATATTTTCTTTGCTATGTGCTTTCTCTTCTTTTTTCACCTCAGTATGTACTAATCATCTTGTACTTTTGGTCAGATGGAAGGGTTCCCACCATCTTCTATGGAGGACTGGACACTGGTCGATCTTCAATCACTACTTCTCTCGTACGTCATTCTTAAGCATATTTTATCAGAAGATGATTGCTTGCAATTTAGTTATTCTTCAGTTTATCCTATTATTCCCAAAAAACAATATAATGTCGTCACTGTCCATGGAAGCAGGCACCGGAGGTTCCAGTCAACCAAAGCTCCATATCATGCAATGATCAAGGTGGACAGAACAATGTGATCAACGATAGTATTCAACAAACAACTCAGTTTCTAACTTCATTTCCTGAAACCATGGTGAGTACTCATGCTTACTCCAATTTGCTACAATGTCCATTGAATTGGCAAGTGTTTGTATTATACAAAAAGATTTATCTAATTGTTTATTGTTTAACAAACAGA
>Ga0325403_1002270_pt1 | contig 16884 bp, 15 predicted proteins | sample PopdelMetagenome_19_FD_205665 | JGI IMG/M metagenome (GOLD analysis project Ga0325403, IMG submission 205665) | Populus deltoides microbial communities from Bellville, Georgia, United States - Xylem-PdKOR-R4 | ecosystem: Host-associated > Plants > Phyllosphere > Stem > Wood/Secondary xylem...
CGAGGGACTGAGGAAGGGAATCTGCTGCACGGTGAACAATGCCATAAATAGTAATCTGGATGAACATGGATTACACTGTAAAACCCATATCCTCTTTCACTTTCTTTTTAATGTTAATGTCAATTGATTAATAATAATGTTAATAATTGTTAATGCTAATGCTAACAAAGCCAAGTGAAAAGAAGGAACATAGCATAAAACATTACCTGTAGGCATATCAGGATTCTAGGTGATAGCTGCAAGCGAAGTATATGCTATTAATTCGGAATCAGGATGCACTTTACGTCTATAAAGCAAAGAACAATCATCTTCAGAAGGTTATACATGCTGCTAAACTACTGAAGTCACTCCCTGTGAGTGTGCGTGCGAGGTTGCAATCAAGAGATGGGAAGTGTTGCAACAATAACAGAGCCCTATCGCGCTGCCATGAAAAAAGATTGGGAAAGCTTGAAAAAGTACTACGAGCAACATCCTGAAGCTGCAGGTCTTCCGTTGACTGTCACCAAGGACACTGTGCTTCACATTGCAGTGCACAGTAATGACAAGAAACTGCTCAAACATTTTCTGGATAACGCACCACCATTCAGTTACAAGGTAACTGATTTGTATGGAAATAATGCTGTTCACGAGGCAGCTGCCACAGGCAATGTGGAAATGGCCAAGATCCTGTTGAATTTTGATAGAGAGCTCTATTGCAGCACAACAAATGATGGACAGAAAAACGGGTATTGTTCTGACGAGCTACTCCAAATCATGAACAATAGAGGAGAAACTGCACTCTTCAGGGCTGCTGCATTTGGCAGAACCAAAATGGTGAGGTTTTTGTGTTCTAAAATTAAGAACAGGGATGTTCATCGTAGGAGACACGATTCAACCTCCATTCTTCATATTGCGGTCCTTGGCAAATACTTTGGTATTTCTTTCACTTAACCTCGGAAATTTTGTTTTCATTTCTTCTCGAATTAACGGCTATATGTTTTTAGGGAAGGCATGCAGCTTTAAATTTCTGTTTTTTCAATTAATGCAGAAATAGCATCGCAATTGGCAGTATGGGATGCATACCTCCCGGGGGCGGTGGATGAGAATGGCATGTCATGTCTTCAACTGCTTGCTAGCATGCCATCTGCTTTCAAGAGTGGATATCCCATGGGAATGCTGCAGAAACTTCTTTATTTTTGTATGTTTGCAGCTTTTGTTATGGTTTTCAATGGTATCTCTAAGCCCTAGGCAATTGTTATAACTTCATTATTCTCAATAGGCCTTCCAGGTATTGGCGGTGATGATGATAAGGAGCTTGGTGATAGTGACGACGTCAAGGAAAGTGGAAAGCTCCATTCGAGTCAGGGACAAGATTTGGAGAGTGGCCATGGCAGGATTCTCTCTCACCAATCCAACAATTCTGGTTCAGGTTTTTTCTGTCCCTTCAGATTGAAAGAAAATACTGGCATGTGCGATAAATTTACTTGACTTCCTCAAGAATCTGTCTTATTTCCAGTGAATCTCTTACAAAATAGGCATTCTTCAAGTTGTAGTTTGTTTTTGGATTGTTCATTCTTGTCATGCAACCGAAAATAGATCTCCTTCAGGTCCTCTATCTGGTTTCATTCACTGATCATATAAAAAAAGGTTCTTGTTCCATTTTTAACTTGTCATAGATCTTCTTCGACTAACCATGTAATTTGATGAAAAATTGCAGCAATTTCAAAGATGTACCATGGCGTATTGAGGTGCATGGCTAAGGGTATGCATTTTGTTTTCTACAAATGTTATATTTTCATCAATGATCTGCAAGTATAAATAATCTCGAGCGAATTTTGGATGCAACTCAACTTTGTTGCTCTTATATAGCATGGATATTTTGATAGGATTTCCAGCTATTAGAAAATTGTGGGGCATAAAAAAGAAGCAAAAAGGAGTGCTTGAACTTGTCCAAATATTAGCTGAAACAGACTTGACATGGTGGAATGTAAACCATGGGAGGTCTGGGCCGTCTGGCTATGAAATCCTCTCTCATGACAAGGTAGATGAAGCAGAAAGAGAAGAAGAGTATCAGTTCCCTTCGGATCTTCCTGAGCAAATTCAAACCACCTCTCCTAAGGAGACTCCTCTTATTGCAGCAGCAAGACATGGGATCGTGGAGATTATAGAAGCTATTCTTGATGTGTATCCACAGGCTATAGAGCACATCAATGAGAAGGATGAAAGCATTTTTCATGCTGCAGCCAGATGCCATAGGAAAGAAATTCTGGACCTTCTTCCATCTTCTTATGCTTTAATGCCGAGGCTTGGGAGGAGAATCACTTGTAATGGTGACAGTATTTTGCATCAAGCTGCATACCTAGGTGAGACTCATCATAGAAACAGACCAGGAGACGCCCTACGCATGCAGTCCGATATTCAGTGGTTTAAGGTGCCTTATTCTCTCACCTGTTGCTTCAAAATTTCCATGTAGACTGCCTATCATAGCTTTTTTCCCCTTCGGTGTGGCACGTTCTGCTTTGAAGTAGCTTTTCTTCCCATTTACATTGCCTTCTAGTTACCTAGACTGCAGTTTATATGGCCACATAGGGACGTACAAAACAAACAAGTAAATGCTGCAATAGAAGCGCAATATCAATTAGAAGCAGACATGCCAAACAGTTGCAAACTTTTGCTGTTTGAAGGCAGAATAACAGATATGGCCTCAGATTTTATGACACCAGATTGCATAACGAACTAACTTCTAGTTTTCCTTGTCCAATTTATTTAGAGGGTGAAGAAAATTGTGCCTGCATATTTCTTCAATCATCGGAACGAGAAAGGACAGACAGCCCAAGAATTGTTCACCACTGAACACAAAAGGTTGGTGAAAGACGGGAGTGAGTGGCTAATGCGAACAACACAGGCTTGTACTCTAGTTGCAGTTCTAATTGCCACAGTTGCTTTCACCTCTGCCTACACAGTTCCAGGAGGTTCCAACTCAAAGACAGGCCATCCTTTGCTTATCGACACGACTCCGTTTCATGTCTTCACAATCTCAGACACAATATCATTGTGCTTTGCCCTCACTTCGGTGGTGGTGTTTCTGTCCATCATGACATCCAACATGAACGAACAAGATTTCAAGACGTCTCTTCCTTTGAAGCTTGTCCTGGGTTTAACTACTCTGTTTTTTGCTGTGACGGCAATGATGGTTGCTTTCGCAGCAACTCTTGTGCTTATGATCAGACAGAGGCTTCATTGGGCTGCAATTCCAATTTACACAGTTGCTTGCTGCCCAGTGACAATCTTCCTTGTGCTTCAGTTCCCTCTTTATCTCAATATTGCTTGGTTTACTGTGAGGGGAATGCTATGGAGTTTCATTGACTCTCTACCTCGTTCACATGTATGAAATATTGTTGCTGATGAGCTTCTGGCTACAAGGTAGCAAGTCTAGTGGAATTTGTTGTTTCTCCATTTGATGAATGTTTTCAGAAATATTGTATGGAAATATCATATTCCTCCCCATAATTCGGTCAAGATTTTACGTTCTTATTTGTGGAATTAGCTAGCCTGCTACTTCCTGAACTTCTATTTGCACAGCACTCCAAGTACTCTTCATCATCAAACTGACAAAAAGATTGATAAAACATATACAATCATGCCACGAATTTGTGAAGATATACAGAATTTTTAGATGATAATTTAAACGAAGTTTAAAAGCTATAGAAGTTTTCTGCTTTTACATGTGAAAAAAAAAACCGATAACCTGCCATGGGAAAAAAAGTTCCATTACTGTAAGTCCATAAAATATTTGATGCAGAGAGAAACAACCCATAAAAGGCAACACAAAATCCTGATAAATAGAATTATTATGCAAAAAACTTAATTAAAAATTTTATTTTTAAATATTTTCTCCAAGTAGTCTACCTATAATTTAAAACTCCTTAAATAAACTTCCAAAAGACCTAAATCATCTATGTAACTTGAGAATAATAAAAAATAATAAAAATCCTAAACTAAACCAAACAGTAACTTCTAGACCTAATTTGGATGTGTTCCAAACCACAAGTTGTTATAGCAAGCTGACTCACCTATAGAAATAGGCCTTGGGAAACTCCTAGCAAAACTTGAACATGATTCAATAATTGTATCGAAAGTTATGTATCTTTTATAAGATCAATCACTCCATGCAACCCCGGTTTTTTAAGCTTAGACTTGTCTCTTTTTTGGGCTTAGACTTGTACCATCAGTCTATAAATATTTCTTCAAGGCTTTCCACGTAACCTAGTTGTTCTTCAAGGCTATCCATGTCAACCAGTTGTTCCAGATTCGTAACTGGCGATCAATCATAAACACCTGCACCAATATTCTATCACAATCAAGTCCATAGCAGAAGGAATTAATGTGTCTCGGAAGGAAAAAAAGAAGAAGAAGCAAGATTCAAAGCATAAAGCAAAAGGCAAAGCCTTCAAGCTTGAATAACACATCAAGAGCTTTAAGCAGAAAAGAATAAACTAATGGGCCATACATATTATTAAAGTTGTCATTCTAATGATTACTAATCTGAAGAAGAAATGAGAATTCTTGGAGAGTTTATATTCTAGTGATTAGTGCTCTGAAAAAGAAATGAGAAGTCTTGGTTTGTAATCTTATCAAGAGTAAATGGACTCCGAAGGGAAAAGTGAAGAATGTAGATGTGATTCTTTGCTTGATTATTTAAAAAGAAGGAATGTGAAACACGATGAAAACCACTGATCATACTTGGTGTGTGGAATTTATATATTGCTGTATGAGGGAGAATTAATTGAACACATAAACGACTTGCTCACGCATTCCATCACAGACAAAGCCAGAGACATGGATTTCGATGAGTATCGTAAGTTTAAACGCTTATATGAAAGTATGCGGAAGGGTGATAAGACAGAAGTGATACGTCGATATGCAATGATGTCCGAGGAACCATCAAGCAGCATGACTGTCTGTGAAGATACAGTCCTTCATATGGCGATCAATATGAGGCATGAAAGCATTGCCAGCGAAATCTTGAAGCATCACATCAAAGATCCTGGAACATTGACTCGGAAGAATGTGTTCGGAGACACCATACTCCACGAAGCTGCTTCCACCAACATGACAAAACTAGTAAAGGAATTGCTGGAGAAGGAACCACTATTACTATCCATGCCTAATAAGTACGATGAAATGCCTCTGTTTAAAGCAGCCCAATTTGGTCACATTGAAATGTTCAAGCTTCTTGCTGGTGAAGTGGAGAATGAAGGTCCAGAGAAAGCTAAACATCATCTGTCTAGGAGCGACAAAACTAACATCCTTCACATGACTATCCTTGCCGAGTTCTTTGGTAGGAACAACAATAACTCATCCTGCACATGCTCTTATGTTTGAATGATAATAATTTTTACTAGCTATTACATTGTCAAACTGTTTGTTATTGCAGATCTGGCATATATGATAGCTAAAAAGTACCCGTGCTTGGTTGCTGCGAAAGACGGAAAGGGGAAGATAGCGCTTCAGCTGCTCTCAAGTAATCCATCTGCATTCAAGAGTGGGAGCAGCTATGGTTTACTGAAGAGTTTCATTAATTATTGTAATGCCATCTTTCCTTCTCTTTGAATACATTCTCCAAGCCATGCACATTGTAAATGAAACATGGTCATGTATACTAGGAATGGACACACACTGTTGCTGATATAATGTAGATAAAGGAAAAAATAGAAAGTGATATTGGCATAACAAATCAATGAGATGTGCTCTCTCCCCATAACATATTAAACCAGATTATTTGTTAACTAGTTTACTGGCGTACGATGGTGATTTCTAGGTGTTCCCGATGATGATGCGGAGAGGAAAGACAGCAGTGGTGAAGAAGACAGATATAAAGGTATGTTAGATGGGGACCAAGAAGATGTGGATGGTGATAAAGCAAGAGACTCCAAGCTCCCCCAAATGCTTAAAGTTTTTGTCAACTTCTTCTTTATGATAATACAAAAAATTTCTTCAGGTATGCTATGTTCTTACAACTCCATAAACATTTGCTGCTATGTATTTTGCCACATGTTTGTCCTGATGTTTTCCTACAATGTATTTTGCCAGGTAGAATTGATTTCATATATTTCTTATTCATTTTGCATGAAAAGTTGTTTGATGTTTTGAAAGTGTTTTTTTTTTTTATATATTTGTTTACAGCTCAACATTTTGGTCTTATGTGTGGTTATCAAATTTTGATATACAACTCCCATTTGCAGTTCTAAGGAAGATGAATCAATCACTTTGGAGCCTTTTTCGTAAAGGTGATCTCCTCCCTTCTCTCATTTCTCTCTCTTGATCTCTCTCTCATGAATGAAGTTGAACAGGTTGGCCAATGATGGAAAATATCAGGAAAGAGAAGAGAAAACATGAATCTGCTTTAAGGCTTGCCAAACTATTGATTGCAGACGACACTTCATGGGAACTTATCAGCACCGAAGAAGACATAGGAAAGATTAGCGTTCTGAACCCTGAAGCAAAAGAAGAAGAAGAAGAAGAAGAAGAAGAAGAAGAAGAAGAAGAAGAAGAAGAAGAAGAAGGAGGAGGAGGAGGAGGAGGAGGAGGAGGAGGAGGAGGAGGAGGAGGAGGAGGAGGAGAAATTAGAGGAGAGAATAAAAAACAAGGACGCAGAAAAACAAAAGGAAAGCAAAGAAAATTAGGAGCCTGTGTGACTACTGCACAAACACCGGAAACATCAAAAGCAAACAATTTTTTAGATGGTGAAGCTGGCTCGACACCAACTCCAACCTCATTAGCACAAGCCTCAGATACATCAAAAGCAAACAATTTAGACGGTGAAGCTGAAACCCCATTGCTATTAGCAACTAGCAATGGAATAGTAGAGATTGTTAAAGAGATACTTGATGTATATCCTCAAGCAGTTGAACATGTTAGTCGTAAGGGGCAGAACATAATGCATGTGGCTATTAAGAACCGTCAAAAAGAGATATTTAACATGGTCAAGAAGATGGAAATACCAATGACCAGGTTGGGTCGACGGATCGACAAAAATGGCTACACCTTGTTGCACCATGTTGCTGTCATGCATTACTACAGTGGAGGAACCCTGCCTGGTCCTGCACTCCAACTACAAGAGGAACTGCATTGGTTTGATGTGAGCCATTTGTCTCTTTACATTCATTTATCTTGAATATGTTCAATTCCATACTGATTTGATGATATGCAGCGTGTGCGGAAGATAATTCCTCCTCATTATGAAATGCACCGCAGCCGCTACAAGGATAAGACTGCTCAAGAATTCTTCAAAAAAACACACACTAAACTCCTCAAGGAAGCTCAGGAGTGGCTAAAGAGGACATCAGAGTCATGTTCTACTGTTGCTGTTCTCATTGCCACAGTTGCCTTTGCTGCTGCCTACACTGTACCAGGAGGATCCAATCAAGACACCGGTCTTCCTGTCCTCCTGCATGATCCTATTTTCTTGGTTTTCACTGTCATGGATGTTCTATCTTTGGCAAGCTCCTTGACTTCTGTTGTAATGTTCCTGTCAATCCTCACTTCCCCATTCCAGCTTCAGGATTTCCGCCACTCTCTCCCTCAAAAACTGATACTCGGTTTCTCTTTCCTCTTCTTCTCGGTCGCAGTGATGATGCTTACATTCACCGCGACCATTTTGCTCATTGTTCATTTGAAGAAACGTTGGACTACGCTTCTCATTTACACCGTTGCATTCCTTCCGGTCAGCATATTTGCTCTCTTGCAGGTCCCTTTGTATTTGACGTTTATGAATACCTTGAAGAGCTCAATCAATCTCATCAGGGTTCCTATTAATTCCGTCCTTAGTTTGGTTAGGGCCACTCTGTCCTCCATTTGCAAGAGGCGTTGAGATGAATTATAAGCAGTCTTCCTACACTCTTTTCTATCATTACTGCTCCCCTATCTCTTAACCTCCCTTAAAATAACCTTCCAAGGTGTTTGTTATCTGTTTTGAGCTATCAAGCTTTATTAATAGAGTATCTGATCTCTCTGACCGCAAGAAAGTATAAATCCTTTCCAATGGCCACTATCTCTCAATTGAATTAATATACATGCAACAATCTCAGGAAAAAAAACAGCAATTCACCTCTTCAAGACCCTCAATTATGCCGCTAAGAGCTGATACTTAGTTTTCATTTGTTTTTCATATAAGCTGATAGAAACCGGGGGACTCACTACCAATGTGGCCCTTTGATTTTGCTTTCCATCTATTTGATTGCGAAGGAATAATAAGAAATTGGAGAAATTAATTTAATTTTCCAAATTGGGTTATTTTGTTTTATTTTAATTTGAGGATGGTGATGAATTAAGTGAGCTTTTACATAATTAGTTTCGCTGAACTTTGAATAATTTGCTGACAGGCAAGGAAGGATTTTACAGAATTATTACGCAGAATCAGTTCATGCAGACCAAAATAGTGTGATTAATTGGTGTGTAATGCTGCACTGTTTTCTTATAACATAATGGCTTCCGATCATCTCATTTCAATTACCCAAAACTCTAATAGGTTTTGCTCTTTCAAGTTCTGTTTGTTCACTAAGAAAAACTTCGTTGTTAGATTCCTGTATTGCGTCAATAGTTGGGCTACCTGCTTCTAATGGTGCTCTACCACTGTCTCCAATGCGTAATACTATTAGCCTTGTTGTCCTCAAAAGACATGTCAAATTACAGAAGTTTCAAAACAATTCTTAAACTCATTAACTGAGAACACCTTTGGATGCTTATAGAACATGTTCAATTATTTGCAGTTGATTCGGCGGGAGATGGTGGCAAGTATCAACCAAAGAAAGCATCTAGCAGCTTTGAAATCTATGGCAAGATGCAAGCTGTGTTCATTGAAATGGACAGCAGTCCAATTGCAAGTTTTTTTTTTTTTTTTTTATCAATACAAACTTAAGCATCTGTTCTGTTGAAATCAACATTACAAGTTGATGGCGGGCTTCACATCTCTGTTCCTCTCTGTGGCTATGATGATGGTAGCATCTGGATCAACAATCATTTTGACGATATACAACAAGGAAAACTGGGCCAAAGCGACTCTACACACGGTCTCTTTTATCCCAGTCTGCCACCTTGCACTAACTTATTTTCCTCTCTATCCATCACTATCAAAAACTTTCCTCTAAATAAACTTGTTGTAGCCATGCCTTGTGTAATGATGTCTAAATTTTTCCAATGTTCGTCAAGTTCAAACCTCAGATTCCTACATTACAAAGTTATTGATTTGTTGATAATTGAGAGGATTTCAATCAAATTTAAACCAATTTCAGATGATCCTTGTTGCCAACACAGATGAATCCTTTGAACAAGCAAACAGATGAAAGAGAGAGGGAGAATGAAACATACCAAATAAGATTTATGGAAGATTATAAAAGTAACAAACAGCACGAACACCTGGCCTGGCCCTGCAGCTGCTTGTTCTTGCCCTTATTGAAAACCAAAACAGGAACACCAAAACATGATGTGTTTTTTTTTCTTTCTGTGGGGTAACTTACGCCTGCTCATCATGTTTAGGCAGATATACTTGTTCCTAATCTGCTGCAGAATTCGGTTCTCTTAATAGTGAATTTGTATCATCACTACACGTGATTTTTGGCATCTGTATTGCAGTTAGCTTGGGTTCATTGGTTTTCTTCAGCCTGAAAACTCTTGTATCTTCTTCTCAACATCTGCTAATCAGGCAGTCTGGTGCTTGTCCTGAATTGTCAAGAAAAGAGAGGGAGAGTTTAGTATATAATTCAATTCAAACTACAAGATGTGGGCCTTTAGGATAGCATTGGACTGATGGAAGAAAGTTCGACTTCGATCCTCGATGGGATCCTAATTATATGACACTATATGCAAGGTAAGATTATTCCAAATTAATTATGAGAAGTAAAGTCTGGTGTTCATAACATGGGTTTTTTCTTTTTATGGCAAGAAGATTATTGGAAAAAGAAAGAATTTAGTTCCATGAATCGGCAAAAAGGTTATTCCACAATCCACATTCAACATAACAAGGAGATAAAGTGATGCAGCAGGAAGCTAAAAAGGTAGAAACGCAAAAGAACACAGAACCATGAATTCATCATTTTATTCTTTGAAAATAAAATACACGGAAGCTAAAAAGGACCAACTTTGACAGCATTTTTTTTTTGGTATCAAGCAAAAAATTGCCACTCTCTTCTACATGCAGCCCCTGATGTGCTCTGGTACTATTGAATTCGATCCTAAACAGAAAATTTTCTAATGACAGGAAACAAGTGGAGAGCTGCAGAAATTTGCTAAAAATTCAGGATCATACACTGCACGTAATAACAGTAAACGATAATACTGTACTTCACATGGCTACACGAGCCAAAGAAGCAGCCTCGGTAGAAAAATTACTAGATGAGTTGCCTACCATAATCTCGACAAGTTGACTCACCAAAATCGGGTAGGAAACACAATCCTCCATGCAACTGCCACAAGGAACCATGCTGTTTCCATTGCAGTTAAACTGCTAAAGAGAGCCCCAGCATAGTTAGGCATGCGCAACCACGATGCAGAGAAAGCTCTCTTTCGTTCAGTCAGTTACCGTAAAACTTGTATGTTAACTTTCTAGCTGCTAAGGTCTCTGGATACGACAAAGCCGGTCTGCAATTTTTTGTCCAGAGAAGTAATAAAACCACTGTCCTTCACATCGCCATTATTTCTCAGCATTTTGGTAAGCGATGAAGTCCTGAAAACTTTATATTGAATTGGGCTTTTTACGGGCTATGATCTTCGGCAAGTCTTCACAATTTCTTCATCAATCTGTACGTGATGCTGGTCATGTACGTATCCATTAGCACCAAGTATTTGGTTTCTGTCTGTAAACAGCTACCACCATGGATGATTATAAGTATGATGTGTATAACAATGAGGCAATAAGTTATTGATTTTTGCATTGTAAGGATTCCAAATAATATAATGTTCTGATGAGTGTGATAGGTTATTTGTGGTCACGTTCTTTACTTGCAAGTATAAGGGATTGCATTATTGCTAGCTGCAGGACAGTTTATGTATGTCAGGGGAGTATAGGAAAGTAGACAAGATGATTGTGCTGTTTGCGCTAATGCATCATTAAGGCAACTTGGCTGCTTCTACTTTACCCATCACATTCATCAACAACTTCACAATTTCAAGGGACAAGAAAGCTGTTAAATAACCAATTTAATCTAAAAATTTAAGTTTTTAAGTAAGGTTTTATAATATAATTTATATTATTTTCTAATACACATCCTCGAGTGAAAGCTCTTCAGACTTGAAACTTGCACAGATTTACACTACCTTGTACTTAATTTTTTTTTATCAAATTAATGGGGATGGTAAGATTCGAACTCGTGACCGCTTGATCATCAAGACTCTGATACCTTGTCAAATAACCAATTCAATCTAAAAACTTAAACTTTTAAGTAAGGTCTCAATATATAATTTATATTATTTTTTAATAAAAGCCATCAATTCTTGAAACATGGGTGTAAATTTAACCACTGAGTTCTTGTTACTGGTCCCTCTTTTTTTATATTGATGAGTGATAGAACATTTTGCTTGAGAGTTGGTCAGATCAATTTACAGAATGATGAATCTGAACTTGGCTTCCACATTTTGCTTGAGACATGGTGAGTTCAATATACAAAATGATGAATCTAAACTTGGCTAGCTATTCTAAACCCTACATATATATAACTTTGGTGCATTGAAGAATCATTTCCAAGTGAATAATTTGCTTACATGTTCTGTTCAAATATTTATCAGCACTACAAGTTAATAACAGTTCAAGCATTAACTCCATGAAATGGATCTGCAAAAACCTAGTACTGAATTCAACCTTCAATGTCGAAATCTCTTGAAGCGAATCAAGATAAATAACCTTTTGACTATTCTGATTGAGCTTTGGATAGTACTGTTTGTTGTAGCATTACAGCATACTTATTAACATAAGACTACTCTCTTGCTTGGCAGGACTGACCCTTCCGAGTAACCATCCACCGAGAATGCTGACTAGCAACACTAACATCTAAAAGATTTCACAAGATTGTCCATCAATGACATTTACAGCATAAAAACAGATTGGTGCAAACCTCATGGAAAACTTCCAGTATCATTCCATGATACACTTCAGAGTTCATTGACATGTAATAATTCAACAGACTACGGAGATCTTTTGGCTCTTGTAGCCGGTTTGCCATGATCATCTCAACCATGGACTCTCTAAAATCTTCTCTTGGATCGTAAGAGCTTTTCTCCATAGCTACCATTACTATAAACTTGGTCCCATCACTTCTTAGTCTCCTTCTTCTCTCTCTTTGTCTTGCCTCTTGCCTTTCTCTAATCATCTGGTCTAGTCTCTCTTGTACCATCGCATGTGCCAGGCTTGAGATCGATGCAAACCGATCGGGATTCGAGCTCTCCGCTTCCTCAGAAGAAGAGACACTTAGCCTGCAACTGCAACAAAAGGCCTTGCATCCTCTTTGCTGAAGTTTTTGCTTCTTGTCTACCCTGGATGCTTTCATCCTGAACCAGGGAGCTATGAAGGAAGAGTTGCACAAAAACAAAATGATTTATGCACAATTGGCAAGTGGGTCAGATCAGGCATGATTATGTCTTGAATGTAGAAAGAGGTACACATAACTTATGAGATTAGTAGGTTGGTTGTCTGAGAAAGAAAAGCAAGCACATTTGGTCTGTTAATTGAGCTAGTGATTATGATGTGAACTAGACCTTTAACAATTCCCTTGACATGGCAGTGTTAGGTGGCATGCTTTTGAAAGTATGAGGTTCCAATAAGCCTATGGGATTAAATTAAGATACTGAATTAAGAAAGGAAGCACTGCCTTGACAGAATTCTTGGTTGGTGTCACGTGCCTGGTACGAATCAGTTCGGGTGTACTTGCTGCATTTTCAAGGATTGAAGCGAAGGCTGTTGTTGGCATGGTGGGGGGGACTAATCATGAATTTGAAGATGATGTTAAAGTGATTATCCAATAAATTATAGGGCAAAGACATTCCTTTTGACCCACATGCTCCCATCTTTAAAGAAGCCATCCTTGCTAGTTAAGGTAGAAAGCACCCTCTCTCTCGAGTCTCAATAAAGGCTTTCAATTATTAACCGTTGGCCTAGCTTTCCTCTTCTAAAAGTTCGAAAGAACGCTCGTTAGGAATTTCTAGCTCCTGTCCTTTACCTAACTGTGTACATTCGTGTTCGCAGCAAGCTTTGCCCTAGGATACTGATAATGAAATAGGGAAGTGACGATTTGGGATGGCTGACGACATAAATGCCATGCAAGATTTATTCATGTAGCATCTAGTTGTCAGGTTATGGTAATCAAAGAGCTGCGATCCAGTTCTAGATATGTTCTGACGATTTTTGAGGCAAAAACAGTGAACTACATCACCACATTCTGATGACGGTGGTCCATATGGCGATAATTAACATAATGATTATCGAGGAAGGTTGTGGGTGGATGAGAGACAAAGCATGTTTTAATTCTTGAGTTTTGCTTCATAATGTAGCCAGGATTCTCCTCTGTAACCACTTCTAGATGATGAGATGAACTGAATCGATGAAGGGTTGATGCAATCATGGAAGAAATCTTACATGGATTCTCACAGCTAGACAGGGGAATCGATCTCTTTAATGGATTCCTCCTTGATAACAAAGATCAAATGGAAATGTTTAGCATGTGATAATCATTGTGGTACACCATGAATAACCAATCTTGTTCTGAATTAATTAATGGATATGCTTATCTCTTTAAAGCAACTTGTTGTCATCTAAATGCTACACACCACATGCTGGCGCAATGATAGCGTCGAAGGTAAAGCCTAAGGCCATTGCCATTAAAGAAGCAGTGTAGACTAATCAAATGACAACTGTTCCCTGACCTCTCAGAACATGTAGGACAGATAAAGGGAAGAACCAGCGACTCATAACTCATTACAATGTTCACAAGAATGGCTACTTTTCGTTAGGTGAGGAAGGCGAATCGGCTACCCACTAAGCAACCTATCTTCGACCTCTGTTCACTGTGCAGTCAGTATTCCAAGTACCTGAGCAGGATTTGGGCAGAAACTTTCATAGCTAGAGCATTTGCATCTACACTGAATAACACCAGCAAGGTAGCTTCAGTGAATGCAACGCGGCGGAGAGGAGATGAAACTGGCCTTTCCTTGAATTGTTTGTTTCATTTTGCGGAACTTCCATAGCCTAAAGCTAGCATGCTACGTACTAACTGTCCGTTCAGCAATGGAATAGTTTTATGTCAACAAATTTGACAGCATTATTTCTTAGCTAATATCAAAGGTTCTTGAGGTTTGGTTAGTGTTTTTGGATGGAAGAGACAAATATAGAATCTGTGTTTTCAAAACAGGTGATCCAATCGTTTCAACATAGCAATCAAACAATTACTTAATAGTATTTGCTTCCACTTGAGTGAAAATAGAAAAACAACACCTAGGCTAGCACACTGTGCAATTACCTGTGCTTATTATCACTTTGTGTAGCAGCTTTTACTTTTATTTTCTTTTAAAAAATGTGTTTATCTTTAAAAAAATATTAAATTGGATTTTTTTTAGTTTTTTTTAAAATTAATATATTAATAAAAAAATCCAAAAAAATATTATTTTAATATATTTTTAAATAAATTTTTAAATAAAATTTATACAATATAATACCAGACACGCTGTAAAAAATAATAATAATACTTCCATCCATGTAAAAGACAATACTGGATACCATCATCAACTCTTCACTCAAATTAAAAAAACAATACCATAACTAATAACTTTATTTAATTTATTTTTATCATATACACAAAAACAATTACGTCATTTGCTTGGGATCATTATCCAATAAGTATCCTCGAATATCCTATAGCGTTTACAAAACACGCGCCGCCCACCACCAACAACAACACAGTGGTTTGGTGCCCACAGCAAACTCAACAAAAGATTCCGAACCGTCCATTTGTACCCAATCAATTCTTACAACACGCCACGTCTAACACTCTAAGCATCCATATCTTCATAATACTCTCAAAACCGTGGGCCAGGCCGCCAATTTTCGAGCTCTCTTCCCGGGAAGGAAGAGGCATCTCGCAATTCCCCCCCACCACATGGTCCCTCGATTAGGAATATTTGTTCAAATCAGTTACTCTTCTTTAATATCTATCAAATTAAGGCTTTTATTTTCCCTTCTTAGTTCTTACACCCTTACTCCCACCTGTATCCTTCCATGTATTTGTGGACGAAAGAAGTCAACTAGTTAATTAGGCTTCGATTGACTACATGTCAAGACTTTAGGGACTATTGTGGGCGGAAATCCCATTGAGACCCCAGGACCAAAACAAAACGCTCTCACTCTCACTCTCTCTCTCTTACAGTATATATAAATAATAATTAAAAAAAAACTGAAGTGAGAGTTCAGTCAGGTGTAACTGTCAAACATGGCTCCTGCTTTTGTAATTAACGGCGACTCCGCTCGGGCCAGCGGTCGCTTTGCTTCTGTTTACAGCGAAGTCCAATCCAGCCGTATCGATCACGCGCTCCCTCTACCTTCTGTCCTAAAAAACCCTTTCAAAATCGTCGACGGCACTCGTAGTTCCGCCGCCGGCAATCCTGGTCATTTTCGTCTCTCCTAACTTCCCTATTTTCACAGATTGATCAGTTTTTTGCTGATTAAACCGTTAATTAATTAATTAAGTCTCTGAAGTCTTGATATATTTTTTTGGCAGCTGAGATAGCGAAGCTGTTTCCGAATCTGTTTGGGCAACCATCAGCAAAGTTGGTGCCAAACGATGTGGACACGTTGAGTCCAGATCAGAAGTTGAAGATCGGTGTGGTTTTGTCCGGTGGACAAGCACCTGGTGGTCATAATGTTATTTCTGGAATCTTCGGTAAGTCATCTTATTGAACGAAATGTAGCTGTTATGGTTTGGTATCGTGGGGTTTGTGATTGGTTGGTGGCGGTGGTGGTTTAGATTATTTGCAGGATCGGGCGAAAGGAAGTGTATTGTATGGGTTTAAGGGAGGTCCAGCTGGGATCATGAAGTGCAAATATGTTGAATTGAATGCCGACTATATCTATCCTTATAGAAATCAGGTAAAGTTTTCCTCTTTTCAAGTTTTTTATGTGAATGTGGGATGGTTTCGAATTGTAAGTTGGATCAATGTTTTTGTAAGTATATATTTATTGGAAATTGTTAATTTTGCAGTTATTTGAGATGGTTTTGAGTTAATAATGCAGAGAATTTAGTGATTGAGGTGCTTCGAGAGTGTGTATTGGTAATTGCGATATGAGGTGTAGTTAGTTTAGATGTTGGATTATTAACTGGTTCAGTGCAATTTGAAGGCTTCCTGTGTGAAAGTTTTAAACATGGGGGGGGGGGGGGGTCTCATTCTTTTCTTGTCCTGTACTTGTTTTCACTCCATTCTAATATAGTTACTGAATGTCCATCCATTTTTTACGGGTGTACATGCAGTATTAAGTGGAAGTTTGTATCTGATTTTATTCTTGTATCTTTTATTTTAGGGTGGTTTTGATATGATCTGCAGTGGAAGAGACAAAATTGAAACGCCTGAGCAGGTGACTATTTCCATACTTGTTCCTAGTGGAGACTTTTTTCTGTAGGTCTCGTGATTTTTTTTGAAGACTTGCTGAGGATTAATGGGTGTGAACTGCAGTTCAAACAAGCTGAAGAAACAGCAAAGAAACTTGACTTGGATGGGCTTCTTGTTATTGGTGGGGATGACTCAAACACAAATGCTTGCCTCCTTGCTGAAGACTTCTGGTATGCCTTGATGGAAGTTTGTTGTTGGAATATTTTTTGAATTGGGATGTTAATACTGTGGAATGAGAAGAGAACTTTTTTCAACTACCAG
>Ga0325403_1002273_pt1 | contig 16879 bp, 13 predicted proteins | sample PopdelMetagenome_19_FD_205665 | JGI IMG/M metagenome (GOLD analysis project Ga0325403, IMG submission 205665) | Populus deltoides microbial communities from Bellville, Georgia, United States - Xylem-PdKOR-R4 | ecosystem: Host-associated > Plants > Phyllosphere > Stem > Wood/Secondary xylem...
AAATAACAAACCGAAATTGTTCTGCCACCCCCTAATAAGTCAACCTGATTGTGCTCCTCTTAAAGCACTTTATTTTAAGACAACAGAATCAACAACCGGCACTGTCCTGGTATCTACTTAAGCAGCTAAGTTTCTAGCTGGATCAACACTAAAATGCAAGCAACCAACGAATGAAAGGAGAGAGCTTGCGACATAATCACGGGGGCAAGTCCTAGAGCGAGAGGAAAAATTAATGAAACATCAATTTGATTGACTGATGGTTTGGAAGTAACTGGGTGGAGGTTTTTTATCAGTGGAGTTAGATGCATTAGCCTAACAAACTTTCAGTTGCATTAACGGCAGAATGAAGCCATTAATGAATGTGCTTTGTCTGTCACTGTCCTTAACCATAGTTAACAGACCGGATAATGAGTTGCGCATCCTTGCATGGCTTTCTTCGTCCAATTATGCAAGTTCTGATAAGCTGGTGGCCTGGCTTGGGACATATATTAGTTAAGGCCATGGATGCTTTGAGTGGATAATGCAAAATTATAATATAGAAGGGGAGGGTGTTAAATACCTTGAATAGCAGATAATTTGATGCAAAAAGCCAAAGATACGAAAGCTATGTGAATTGGGAGAGAGTGTAGACCCAGCCGTCCCTCGTTTCCTTGAAGGAAATGGAATTAAAGTTTCTTTTTCACGGACCAAAAGGAATCTAATGCAAACTCCTTTTCTCCACCACGAGAAAGAAAGAAATTTCCCAAAAGGCTAAAAATCAAGTGGTCATTTTCTTTATGTTATCTTCTGCAAACAGTTGAAAGGGTGGTATGGCTTGGCCTGTGTATCATCCCTTCATTTCCTCTACTTCCATAAGATGCTCTTCTTCATTCATTGCATGCGGAGCCTCGTTTAAGCGACAGTTGCCCTCTTTGCCTCCTGTTCCCTCTATATCATCTGGTTGGCTGTGGGTTTCCTTTGATAGTTCTCTGTTTCTTCCCCTGTACCTCGTTTAACTCCCACGAGCTGTGATCTAATTTTTATTCCTGAATTCCAATATTCCTTATCCCTGCAACTTTCCCAAAAACTTTCTCACATAAAAAGAATCAATTCCACTTTGAAAGGTTGAGCTAGCAATCATTGCTAGCTGATGGCCTTTCACTCTTACCACTTTTGCTCTCATTTTCACAACTTCCCGCTGGATTCTTGAATTCTCTGCGTTTTCTTGATTAAAACATCTGCTGGGTACTTACTCAACTCTACTAATTATTACTGTTTTTTTTATCATCGAATATAGGCAACGATGCCACCTTCGCACTTTCCTCTTAGGTGGGAAAGCACTGGAGATCAGTGGTGGTATGCGACACCCATTGATTTTGCAGCTGCTAATGGCCACTATGACTTGGTGAGGGAACTTCTTTACCTTGACACGAATCTCCTAATCAAACTCACTTCCCTTCGTCGGATTCGTCGGCTAGAAACTGTTTGGGACGACGAGGAGCAGTTCAATGATGTTGCCAAATGTCGTTCTCATGTAGCCAGGCAGCTCCTGCTAGAATGCGAAACAAAAAGAGGTCACAACACTCTCATTAGAGCTGGATATGGTGGTTGGCTTTTGTACACTGCTGCCTCAGCTGGTGATGGGAGCTTTGTCAAGGAATTGTTGGAGAGAGACCCTCTTCTTGTTTTTGGAGAAGGAGAATATGGTGTTACTGACATATTTTATGCCGCGGCCAGGAGCAGGAACTCTGAGGTTTTCAGGCTCTTGCGTGATTTCTCTATTTCACCACGTTGTGGCCTTGGCTCTGGAGGAGAGTTGGTAGAGCAGCAGAGTGAGAGTCATTCGGAATTTAACTGGGAGATGATGAATAGAGCTGTCCATGCTGCGGCTAGAGGTGGGAATTTGGAGATCTTGAAGGAGCTTCTAGGAGATTGCTCTGATATTCTGGCTTATAGAGATGCTCAAGGGTCCACGGTCTTACATGCTGCCGCAGGGAGGGGGCAGGTCGAGGTAAGGCCTATTCTGTTTTGTGCTTTTTCAGTAACTCTAGATTCTCGTTCTTGTACTTCTAGTTTCATGGTCAGAAGCTTTACTGATATCTTAGTTTGCTGGTGCATGGTTGTCATTCCTTTCCTCTTTTCTGAGTACATGTTCCAAGTGCATTAAGTTATTATGATGTAGAAAGGACAGTCATCTAATATTAAACGACTGGTAGAGAAAGATTGATTTCCCCCATTTGAGGAAAGGACCTGTTTGTGATGCTTTTGATTAGACTCCTTGATTGCTCCTGGTTTAATTCCCTCCCTTGTTTCAACAGTTCACATCTTTCATTGGTTTTAAGTGAATTTCTCCACCTATGATTTTAGAATATGTTAAGATACAGGTTTGCTTATGCATATGAGTTGGAGCAGGGAGGATTTCATAGGTTGATATTTATGACTTGCAAATCCTGAAACTGCTAGTAGCATAGTCAGTAAAGCATGCAGTTAGAATTAAGCGCTGCTTATGGGTGATGCCATTTTTTTACTCATGAGCATTTACTATACTGATTGTTAAATTTTATCTGACTTTTCTCAAATAGTACTTAAGACCAAGGATTCAATAAGTTCCTCAAAAATGAAACGAAGCCGTACGCAACAGTGCAGTTACATGACGCCATTTCCATCCAAATTTCCATTTCTGAGACCTGCCATCCTTGAAACACATGTTTGTCGGTGTACCATTTGGATTTTTGTTGTTCAGGTGCCAATTTTATCATCAGTTCATATTTTACGAGCCTTCTTCAAATCAAGAACCTTGACTTATCAAATAGGTATTAAGCCTTTTCTGGGAGAATCCCATATTGCTGTTAGCCGCAATGCATACATTGGCAAAAGTCCCATATTGCTGGTTCTTACAGTAAGAGTCTACTCATTTTACTTCTTGAAAGAAATGGCCAACAGATCATAGGAGTTATCTTTTCTTTTTTACTTCTGTTTGATGGACTGGCTATCAGATGTCAGGAACGCTCCTATCTGCTCACGTGGAATCTCATGATTGGAAATGTTTTATATCTAGAGCCCATCTGCTGGCATGTAATTGCATACCTATCGCGAGTCCATTTCTGTTACTATTACCCCTTCATTTTTTATTTTGTGCTCGTGCAGGGACGAATCCACTTTGTTCTTCATGGTGATATCCCTATCCTTTGGACCTAAGAAAAGTAGCACTTACAGAATAATCTATCCTGTTCATGCAGGTGGTTAAGGATCTTATTACATCCTTTGATATCATTGCCTCCAAAGATTATCAAGAGAACACAGCACTGCATGTGGCTGCTTATAGGGGTTACTTAGCTGTGGCAGAGGTTCTGATACTTGCATCTCCCTCACTCGCAACCTTTACAAACAACTATGGAGATACTTTTCTCCATATGGCAGTGTCTGGTTTTAGAACCTCTGGTTTTCGAAGAGTGGATTGGCAGATTGAGCTCATCAAGCAGTTAGCGAGTGGTAAAATTGTGAATATCGAAGATGTCATCAATGTCAAGAACAATGATGGAAGAACAGTTCTTCATTTGGCTGTAATTGAGAATATTCAGTCTGATCTGGTGGAACTTCTCATGACTGTACCATCAATCAACTTAAATATCCGTGATGCAGATGCCATGACTCCACTAGATCTCCTCAAGCAACGACCGAGATCAGCATCTTCTCAAATCTTAATAAAGCAGCTGATTTCAGCCGGAGGGATCTCTAATTGTCAAGATAACATAGCTAGAAGTGCTATGGTTTCCCATCTGAAAGGGCATGGTATAGGAATGAGTCCTGGCACTTCTTTTAGAATTCCAGATGCAGAGATATTCTTGTACACTGGTATCGAGAACGCATTTGATGCCAGTTGTGATGACACAAGTGTTGGTGACAATTCATGCTTTAGCGATCCAAGTGATATTGACATGGGTAACTCACTGGACAACAAAAAATCAGGTTCTGTAAATAATACTGCAAGGCGTCTCAGGTCTCTCCTTCAGTTGCCCAGGAGGAAAGAGAAAAAAGCTGCTTTGATGGAATTAGAAGATGACGACCCTTTGAACTCATTTAATTTATGCCAAACCTTGGAAGACCGTCCAATTCCTCTCCGGCAGAGATACTCAAAACTGTTTTCCTTCTCAACCAACAAAAGGACATTTTCTGGAAGGAGCAGTCTTCCAAGTCCATCAACTAGAAAGAAATTTACCATCGGGCTAATGCATGGTGTTATTCAGGCAAAACAACATTTAGCCGTTTCACCTTCAAGTCCCTTTCCAAGGTCATCCCTGTCTTCGCCCATTTCATTGGATAAAGAAAAGGACATCGATATTGCAGGAACCTCATACTCAAATCAGCCATTAAAACATAAGCAAGCATCCTTCAACAAGAAGTTGATGAACCAGTACTTTTGTTTTGGTGCACAAGGCCTAACAGTGGAAGCTTCAGGGACAAATCAGAGCTACAAGCATGCCAATCCATTAGTAGCCTGAATTGATTGTAAAAAGACTTGGGAGTTTTGGCAGGATCCTCAGAGAGTAGAATTTTTGTCTAGGAATCCAAGGTGTTCTTTCCACAATTTAGTTTTATTGTGTGTGTGTATACTGATTGTCTTAGTCTGTATAATGTTTAAAGGAGTTTTATTAATAAATATCAAAACTCTGCTATTACATTTCTTAATTCACAGTTGAACTTTTTTCAGTATATTAACTGTTTGATTCTAACAAAACTGACTATGGAATCGAACTCATATATTCAGGAACGATTTACCATAATGTTGAGTGGTGAGCTTGCAAAACAGTACCATGTCATATGCTTTAATGTCCTTGCAGATATCTAAAGCTGATGTTGAAGTTGATTGAAACACTTACTTCAGCGACAAGTAAGAAACAAGACAACAACATGGCAAGGACATCTAATTATAGCTGATTCCCTGCACTGCTTAAGACATCAGTCTCCCCCATACACGCATCTTTCTAGCTTATTGATCTAATTATAACCAGCTTTTTGGAGGAATTTTCGATCAACTAGTGGCTAATATATCAGTATCAAATTAAAGATTCAACATGCCATTTTCAAACATGCACGAATTTACTAACGAAGCCCCTCCTGTGGATATAGATACCACACAGGATAAGGGTATGTTGGTACTTTTAACGGTGGTATCTCATGTCCCTCCACGGATGGCTTAGTAAGATTCAAAATCCGGTTATGAAGCGAAATAGCATCCTGAGCCACCAACTGTCACGAATTTGCCATCTTTGTTCTAAGGATCATCTGATAATTACAGCATCCTCCACACTATCATCTCATATGCAATTGCGTTTCTTTGTGCTGATTTCATTAGAGCTTCCTGTATGTACAGCTCGAGGAGAATTAAAGGAATCCACGAGGCTAAGATTGCTTGGATCAGCCAACTGTCCTGTGACTTTTTTTTTGTTAAGTTAACTCGCAAGCTTGATTGTAATTATGGCTTACAACGAGTCACGGAATGATGCAGCAGCAAAAGAGAAGGCCATAGATGATTGGCTTCCAATCACTTCCTCTAGGAAAGCCAAATGGTGGTGCTCAACCTTCCACAATGTTACTGCCATGGTTGGTGCTGGTGTCCTTAGCCTCCCCTATGCCATGGCTCAACTTGGATGGTATATATGCTTGATTTTCTATCATGATCGGACCATTTTTAAAGATGATATTGAATTAATTTGGCTGCTAATTAATCGGTATATATACGTAGATCAATATATGTGTGTGTGTGTAGGAGCATATCTAATACTCCCTTGTTCTGCATTAATGAAATTACAGGGGACCAGGAATCGCCATACTTGTTTTGTCATGGGTGATCACGTTGTACACTCTGTGGCAAATGGTCGAAATGCATGAGATGGTGCCTGGCAAGCGATTTGACAGGTACCATGAGCTAGGGCAACATGTGTTTGGAGACAAGCTGGGTCTCTGGATTATTGTGCCGCAGCAACTAATTGTACAAGTTGGAGTAAATATTGTCTATATGGTTACTGGAGGAAAATCATTGAAGAAGTTCCATGATGTAGTTTGCCCCAACTGCAAAGACATCAGGCTAACATACTTCATCATGATTTTCGCCTCAGTTCAGATGGTACTGGCTCATCTTCCCAATCTCAACTCCATTAGTGTTATCTCGCTGGCTGCAGCAGTCATGTCCTTAAGGTACGTACACATGTGCCCAGTCATCAAATACAAATGGCTGTTGTAACTAATATCTTTCTAACAATGTTACAATTCCCATGCAAGCATAATTGTTTAAATTACAATCCGTTTTAGATCTATATGCATAATCCAATTAGACCCTTCTTAATTTGGATATCATGATGATTGCTTGCAGTTACTCTACAATTGCTTGGGCTGCCACGCTTAACAAGGGGGTTCAGCCTGATGTCGACTACAGCTACAAAGCAAGAACTAGAACAGGAGCTTTCTTTGACTTTATCACTGCCTTGGGTGATGTAGCTTTTGCATATGCTGGTCACAATGTGGTCTTGGAGATTCAAGCAACAATCCCTTCTTCTCCAGAGAAGCCTTCCAAGAAACCCATGTGGAGAGGAGCTTTCCTTGCATATCTCGTCGTCGCCTTCTGCTACTTCCCAGTTGCCTTGATTGGATACTGGTGTTATGGCAACAGCGTGGACGACAACATTCTAATCTCACTGCAGAAACCATCTTGGCTTATTGCAGCTGCTAACATGTTTGTTGTCATTCATGTTATTGGAAGCTACCAGGTGCTCTTTTTTTATATATTATTAGTAATCATCAGTTCTATTTCGTATGAGTTGAGGCTTGGTCTATTCTCCTGGCCTACTGCACTTGCATGCACAGTTATTGACTGATCATATATATATATATATATATATATTCGTCTCTATGTTCCAATCTGCAGATATATGCAATTGCAGTGTTCGACTTGCTGGAAACTGCATTGGTGAAGAAACTCCACTTTTCTCCTTCTTTCATGCTTCGCTTTGTTACTCGCACGGTATATGTTGGTAAGTGCAGCTTCCAGGCCACTCTATTTTTCTATCAGCAAGCAAGCTACCTGTTCTGAATACCTCTGTAAGTCTGTATCTGCAACTTTGGGTGCTAAATCTTTTCTTCGACTTGGTTGCTTCAGGGCTCACAATGTTTGTTGGTATATGTATTCCATTCTTCAATGGCCTGCTTTCTTTCTTCGGAGGATTTGCTTTTGCCCCAACAACATACTTTGTAAGCTCTCAACCCTACTGCATATTTATGTTATAATTACTAAAAAAACTCTACTGTTTGCAGCTCCCCTGCGTCATGTGGCTTTCCATCTACAAACCGAAGAGGTTCGGCTTCTCTTGGACAGCAAATTGGGTATGTAATCTTTAACCACCTGCACTGCATGCTTCACGCACAAGTAATCAATATTACCTTGAGGCTTGAGCTGATTAATTTGATTTTAATTCAAAAATATTTTGCAGGTCTGCGTTATACTTGGCGTTCTCTTGATGATACTGTCACCCATTGGTGCCCTAAGGCATATCATCCTTACAGCCAAGGACTACGAATTCTTCTCATGAACATCTCACCAAAAGCGATCACAAGGGCAGGGCAAATTTGGAGAGAGGGTGTCAACAATTATTTTGCTGGTTGTGCCCTCGGCAGGAAACTCGAATTTAACAATTCTGGAATTCATGTTAGGCCGGGTTTCTCTTCATAACCATCAACATGATATGCAAATCCATCATTGCCTAGGTCTAGTAGAAGTGATTTTCCGTTATGCTAAGCAACACGTTGTTGCTTAATTTTATGTACAAAATAATAAAAAAAAAAGTTGTACATAAAGCATGAAAATAGATTTTGATATGAGATTTGCAGCTAGCCATGTGTTGATCTTCCAAGATTAGCTGGTTCAAAGTTCAAGGTGCAGCTCAATCTTCTTAGTTCTTTCTTAAAGTTTCAAGGTTGTTTGTCCAACGCTTGTACGGCTCATATACATGCACAAACGAAAAAAGGAAAGAACAGCACAAACGTGGAGTTCTTGTGTTTCTGTAAATCTATGATAAAAGCACACCAGTAGGTGAAAATTGTTTCCAAGTAAACTTTCTCATCTGATCCTAAAGAACCTCAGGAAAGAGAGCAGAATCGAAATCGATGAATTTTTTTTTGGAAGTGAAAGAAAAAACCCAAATATATTTTTTAGATGTTTTTAAAAAATATATATAAAAATATCAATTTAATATTTTTTAATTAAAAAATATTTTTAACATACAAAGGTAAATACACAGAATTTAAAAGCATATGAAAGGCATTAACCGTCAACTTGTCTTGAGAGAGAGAATCTCCTTTCTCTTATTAAAACTTTGATATTTTATATCCGAGAAAACATGAAAAATTTTAGAAAAAAATATAGAAAAAAAAATATTTTCCCCCTTAATTTTCTTGCAATGCCACTGGTTGAGTCCTGATCATATTTTAATTATTATTAGGTCTTTCTTTCTGTATAAGTTACAATCTGAAGCCATCATCCATCGTCTCAAGCTGGGAGATTTACTATCTCAATAGGTGATTTTTTGTTCCCCCTCTATGTTTTTTTTCTTTATTATTTTTCATGATAATTTATTTATATTTTTAATTTTCACATAAGTAAAAACAAATAAAATTTCTTTCAATCTTAACCGTGTGAGCGGAATGTGAATACGTCGCAGGCAACTCTATGAATCGACAGATCAAAATGGTGAATGGATGGGTTTTTGTTGCGCTTGCAAAGTGAACTGAAAGAAGCTGTTGTTAAAGAGGAACCCAGTCTGCATATCTATCCAAGCAAAGATGTGGACATGTGAGTGGTTTATTTGATTGCTATTTCTTTGTTTTGCTATTAATTTGTTTCGACTTGGACCGAAAATGTCTAGGATCTTGAATTATGATGAAGAAGATTTGAAAGAAGAAATCCCCAGCACTCCAACAGACAAATCTCTAAAACTCTACCTGGAGCCATCTGATTCAACATCCAAATTGTGTGTAAATGGCTATTCTTTTGGGAAACCATCAGAACATGTGACACCCTTTGGACGATGTACTGATAAGTTTGTGGTCAAATTCAACATTGATAACCTTTCAGATGTGGAAAACGATGATGATGAGCATGGCCATGGGAAACTTGAGGATGAAATTATTAAGAGGGCTTAACCCTTGCAAGAGGTGTTCTTTGATAGTCCATGGATTGGGACCAGATCCTGGTTGAAGGTTCATGTATGAGTGGATTGAAGATAGGGTATATGATACTTCTGACTGCATAAACTATAAATTGGTTCTTCTTACCTCCACCTTTTCTGTGTTGCACTAACATAATTCTCTCATTGTTTAGTTTAATGCACTTGAAAATGGGATTAGAAAGTACGCAACTGCACTTTTCACTTCTGGGCTGATGAGGAACCGATGGACCCCACAATTGAGGTAACTTGGCTGCTGTTTGCTTTAATGATATTTATGTATTTATTCGCATTCAGATAAGTACAATCATTTCAGCATGTAATGCCATGGCTTGCTTATCTTTGATGGATATAAATAACTGTATAGGGACCCTGACATATCAAGTTTGTTATTATTTCTTGTATCCGGGGGACCCTGACATATCAATTATGTAAGTATTTCTTGTATCCAGGTTTCTTCCTACACCCTCTTCTTTTATTGGCTTTTTTTGGGCTAAAAAATAAGATTATTTTTTAGTTGGCCTTTGATGAATTAATTGCTCTCTAAATTCTTCGCTATGCTTTATGTTAAGAACTTTCATGCTTATAAAGTTGTGCATTCGTGCATTTGATTTGAACTATTGTTTCAAAGAAGTATATTTGCTGTTTGGAATGATTTGTTGTGATGGAGAAGGGCGTCTAAATGAGAAGGTCCATCATGCTGAAAAGCAGGTATAAGAAGTGCCAGGAGTTTCCTTTATGCTATTCATTTGCATCAATCAACTTGGAAGGGACATGTATATTAGGAATTTCATGATCAAGTAGATTTACTTGCTGGTATCTTTAAGCAATACTGCAACGATGCCAATTGATGGTCTGAAATATGGTCTCTTTGGAAGAAATCTGTGTGTCAGGCAATGTGATAAACATAACTGTATTGGCCTCTCCAAAGTCCCTGCTTAGCCAAGTTTGCCCCTGACGGGGTTGTGTCCAGGATAAAGCAGGACCAAGTTTTCCCAATCCCTTGATTTGTAGTCAAAAGATCTGACTGACGGGGTGTTCTTGGATATTTTTGATATGAAAGATAGTCACAGGGAAGAGACTGTTACATGCTAATCCTGATTATGTGTGCCATATCTTTGCAATAGTAATATCAGCTGTATGTAGCTTTGTCTTCTGCATTGCACGGGGATATAAGAATAACACTGTTTCTTGTGCTCGATCATACGCCACACATACCATGTTTCATAGCTGTTCCTGGCGTGGATGGTATAAATGATTTACTTATATGGGATTAAAATTGTAGAGCATTTGACAGAAAACATGGAATTAAAATAACTACTTTAGACAATAATTCACTTATCTGTCAATGTTTTAATTCATAAGTCGCATTAGATATAATATTAAATTGAGCGCTCGCATTTGCTCTCTAGTATTCCTGCAATATTTCAATCCTAAGGAAATAATTCTGTTGTCTTTAACAGCTTATTACTTCGGGTCCTTTTACCACAACAGACAGCTTATTATTTGAGCCTCTGACTGAGCTGCAAGCATATGCAGGCAGAAAGTTACCTTAATTACTTATACTAGTATGATTTTTCTATTCTTGAATCTAATATCATGCTTGGGTTCCTTGCTGTCTCTGGAAATATCACGCCAGACTTATTGGCGCTGTTCTTAGATGGGGCTATTACTTGATTCTGTAGGCAGGAGCTTTGATGAGTTGTTTTGTCAGGAAATAATGAGAAGGGTAACTAGTCAAAAAGAGGTGAATTGTCTCCAGAAGCTCTTCACATCACCTCAATTCCAGATTTTCTCATCCTGCCTTCAGACATGAAGTACTTTATAAAGGTAAACATAATGCCAAATACCTGATTCCTTACAGTTCTAGTCTCAATTTCAAGAAAATAAAACGCAAAATAGTTTCCAAGATGTAACTGACTGGTGGGTGATGGATTCATCTTCTTCAAACCCTTTAACTGTGTGCTCTCTGGCACAGGTGATTTTCCTGGTTGAAGGAGAAGAGCAAAGGAAGTCCATTTGCATAAACCCAGGTACACAGGCAAAGGGACAAGGAGGTGGCACTTTTGCTGAGCTCAAGTACCATGGGAGTGACAAGATGAATGCTTCAATTACTATAGGCATACAAATACTGGACCTAAACTCAGTGAGGGATGTCCCAAACTCGAAATGGCACAAAGCTGGAGCACAAGATCAGAATTAAAGATCCAACACACCGAATGTTCAATTAATTGGAACAACAGTGGATTCTGGAAACTCGTTTTGATAGAAGATTTCCGCATGTTAGTAAATTAATTGCATGGGTTGAGTGATTCATGACCACCGGGATCAATCTTGTTCTTTTCTAACAATCGAACTCAGCATATTTGGTATAAATACATACTGTATTATATTCATTCACTTCACCTCTCAATGTTCTATGCAGTTATCTTAAGTTTAAAGCATAATTTTGTCAAGCATCTCAACCACTTTCGTCCCTGCAATAGATCATCAAAGTAATCACGCAAACACAGATGCTAGTAATCACTTGATCTCTGCTAAACAATTTCATTGATTAGATAAATGTTGTATCTTCTCCTAGCCCACCTATCAGTATAATTACAAACCCCCAAATTACAGGGCAGGGCATCATGACACATGTTAAACCCACAATTGCGAAAGCCAATTTAAATAATACAGCAACCCTCGAGAGAACCCCCGAACTCTACCCAACTTTCTTCTGTGCTCGATGGCTTCTCTCTCTAATCCATTCTGCCCAGAGATTTGAAACCCACAATATGCTAACCAAGATTGCACTTCCAATCACAACCATCCAAGAAATCCAAGCCCATGCAGGAATCAAACCGTGAGCTCCTCCATTCAGATAAAACACCCCCATCTTAAACAAACAGACAGGACCGAGAATACCTCTAACAAGAGAGTAGAGGACATAGAACGGAGCCGCCAAAAATTCATGCAAACTTGCAGCGGCAGGAACATCAGCTTTCCGGCTACCGGCAATGCTCCAGACATTCTGGCAAGCACTTGTAACCTCGGCAAGTATGAGTAGCAGAAGAAGTCCGTGTGCTCCATAATGGATCATATAACGACAAGTGACAAACACATATAATGTTGCTAAATGGTGAAGTATGAAGAGAGTTTCATCAGGGAAGAATACCATGTAGTGAAGAAGGTCTGCCAAGAAGTAAGCCATACTGAATTCAAGGACTGTGTTTTCTAAAGCAGAGTTGGGATGAGCAAAGGTACCTAAGGTCTGGCTGTGTAGTAGTGCACGGACAGCCATAATAACCGCGGGACTGCCATGAGCTAGCGACATGAGGCAGCTTGAAGCTTCTTTTCGATGTTTCAGTTCCCAGTTTCGAAAAAACGCAAAATAACCTAAAAAATACATGGAGATGAACCCAGCAAAGAATCCGGGTAGAGTTGGACACACGAGAACTAGAGCATCCATATCACCCGGTTGCAGGTAATTAACACAGGATCGATGCTTTTTGAGACTTCCGTTATCACCAAAGAATCCTTGCTGACAAAAAAAAATAGAGTTGGGAATTCTTTGAAGAAGGAGGCCTTCGAGGGAAGGAAACAAGGGAGGTGTGAGTCTCTTTAAGGGTGAATAATATCTTATAATAATATCTTAGTGTGTATTCCCTGAATTCAATTCTGTCACTGTCAGTTTTCTACCATACCATAAAAATATAAAGCAACAATCAAGGTTGGGTGATGCCAAGATTTTTACCTAGGCAAGCACAGGGGTCAAGCATTAGACATGGAAAAGGAAAGGCGATAAGAAGAATAAAGTTAGTGTTCCACAGGGAAAAGCAAAGTAAAGGTCGGTGCTTGGCTTAGGGTGTAATGAGCCCTACCTTGTTCTTTATTCTCTCGAGCATATTCGGATATTTTCCACGTAGGAATTGCACCTCTTAGAATTTAGGGATGGCATGATGATCGATCAGAAATCAAGTAAATAGAAACTCTTATTGAACCCTAATACCTTCCTCAACAGTAAGACGAGAGAAGGAGATTTTCCAAAATCCAAATTCTAATGGGCTAAATTCCACCCCATTCAATCCGAGATATTCACCCCCATTACTGTTCAAACACAATTTAGACCGAGGCTTTTATTCTCTGAAATAGCCAATAAAAAACTAATCATGTTCACTGGTTTATCTTTTAACATACTCTGATAAACACCATATTTTGTACTAATACCAAAGCAATTACACTTCCATGTGCCAGCCAATGCCTAGGAAAACTGATATACGTCCCTCTATTTTTCCGTTTCATGGTTGATTCTATCAAAACTTGTCGGGAGTGCTCATTTATCACACCGTTATATTATGCCACAAACTGCCTTGCCCAAGCTAATCATACCCTAACTTGAATCGCGGTTCCAAAACCACCTGTATGAACTTCAAAGTGCAGAGATTTCACGGTTTAGCCAGACATGGCATGTCACTTACATCACCATTCCTCCATCGATAGTAAACACCTGCAAGACAGTAATATCTAAGTTAGCGACCATGGAAATGGAACAGGGGCGGGATGACCTTCCCTTGGCTTAGCCTTGCCATGGATGCCAAAGGCAGGGTGAGGCGAGCCATGCCAAGGAGCTCTTATGAACACTTGGTTTTAGCCAATGGAACTCGTTACAGTCAGTTCTTGGGCATGGCATTGCAAGTGCTTAAGACAAAGCAAGTTAAGAGCCCCAGCAAATAATTTAGAAAAGCAAGTTAAAACTTACAAAACAAGGGAAAACAAAACAGAAAAGATTCAAAACCTGTCCGGTGATGTAACTGGAAGCGGGGTTAAGAGCCAGGAATTCCACTAGTCCTGCAACCTCTTCTGGTTGGCCATAACGTCCTGAAAACATGGCAATTATTATGAGTCTCATCCGAACAAAATTCTATGAGATGTTCATGAAATTTTTTTCAGCTAATTAAGGTTCAAATTGTTGAATCGGATATTAAACTAATATTGACTCGTCATTCAATTGAAGTATAGAGCTGGATAAATATTCACATACACCACTAGAAACAAACATAGATTTGATGAACTCTGTAAGATAGCCATATTAGCTCATTGCCAAAAGCAGAAATAATGAGGGCTTTCATATGGGTTTCACACAAATGCTTCTCGAACGCTTTGAAAATCCAACGCCTTGAATAATTTGCAGCAGAAACTTAAAAGGCCAACATCGATATGAAACTTGATAAAAAGTTACACACTAGGAAAAATATATTCTCACCCAAGGGTATTGTTTCCAAGATTTTCTTTTCAATGTCATCTCCAAGCTTGGAAGTCATATCAGATGCAATGAATCCTGGGGCAACAGCATTTACCTGGAAAATCATCTTAATTAGACCTGGTTTTCATGCAAAAACTTGAAAAGTGCAGAACTCTAACAAAAAGATAAAACTCCTGAAAACTCACAGTAATATTTCTGCTTGCATATTCCTTTGCAACAGTCTTTGTCAGGCCAATAACACCTGCCTTTGCAGCACTATAGTTGGCTTGCCCAACATTGCCAACCAAACCAACAACTGATGCTATGTTAATAATCCTTCCCTGCAAAATTAAAAAATTTTACTTACCAGAACTGGTATAATGTTATCATTTAATTTCTGGGAATTATTATATATGAGGTATTAGCTACGAAGGAGCTGAATTAGTTGATAGTATCCTTAAACTTGGAGAAGTCAGTGTGCACGCATGCACCCATTGGAAACACTTATGGTGGCAGGTCTTAAGGTTATTTTTAACTTCGAGACATAACTCCATGTTCTCGGTACAAGTTTCATTATGAAGAAATGGAATTCCGGTCTATGATAGCTTCTCAACAGCAATCTGATGCTGTTGAAGCAGAATTATTAATAAGAGAAGTGCATGATGAATGAAAGAAAATTGAACTTGCAGGGAAAAAAGGCTCAATACTGTAACAAATTGGGCATTTAAGGGCACAAACATGTCACCGGACAAAATTAGCGAAGGGCAATAAAGACTAAATAACTTGAAGATGGGAATTCGATCTTACCTTTCTCTTTTTCATCATAATTTTGGCTGCCGCCTGCAAAGAGCACACAATATCAGCATGATTAAGATAATCACAAGCATAAGATAAATCAAACTAGTTGGATCTTAATGCACACACCTGCGTGCAGAGGAATACACCGGTGAGATTCAGATCAATAACCTCCTGCCACTGAGATTTCTTCATTCTCATCAACAATGTATCCCTTGTAATTCCTGAAATAGAGGTATGTGGCATTATGAGGACTGAAAATGAAAACAGAAAGCAATAAGGAAAGATAGAATTATTATTAACCTGCATTATTTATCAGTATATCAACAGTTCCCCATGCATCAACCGCCTACAAATGTGACAAATCTTTAGCATCACTATAAATAATATTCATGATTAAATTCATTAAACAGAAGGTAACATTTGCTCACAGTTTTCATCATTGATTCCACATCAGCCTCTTTTGAGACATCACCCCCAAAAGTGAGGGCCTGGCCACCATAAGCCTCGATCTACAAAATTATCAAATAAACTCAGTGGCCATTTCAATCATGCAATATGAATTAGTAACAACTTCATTTCCAGCAAACAGAAGGGACAACTGCACATACGGGAAGTGAACTGAAATCTACAGGTGTGATAAAAAAAAAATGAACAAACTTGGTGAAGTTGTTAAACTAAACATCACAATCTCAAACACTTTCATCTCAAAAAAGTAAATCATATTATATTTTTAGTAATTATTTACTTCCATTTCAAAAAGGTCATGGAGCATAGGCCATACAACAAAAGGGTAGACATTTGGCACGGCAACAAAAGAAAGAAAGCAATGGATTCATTATTCGCCAGCCACATCAGGCTACAAAGGAGCTAATTCACATTTTGAGCTCTTTAAAGTATGTCAATTTAACACTTAGTGGAAAAGAGTTGATTGGCAGCAAAAACAGGATTAATTTTCGTATGGCCAGAAATCATCAGAGGTCAGCTAGCCCTTGAAAAAAAAAACCCATCAAGACCTTGAACCATGAGACACTAAATGCAAAACTGAACAACGCCTTGGTATTAAAATTTCAAAAATCAGAGAGATCACATTTATGTTGTCGAATACATATCAATAAAATCACATCAATAAATACAAGTTTTCAAGAAGTTCTCCTAAGATAACCTTAAACTCCTAAATTTTATAGCAAGTATCAGTCACCTACCTCTTTGGAAACTTCCTCAGCTTCCTTTGATGACCTAGCATAATTTACCAAGACCTGCAATATCAGACAAACAAGACGTATCTATAATTCACCATTTTCCAAGATACAATAAAGTTAGACAGAGGAATTTTACTAACCTTGCAACCTGCTTTTCCCAGAGACAAAGCAATTGCTTTGCCAATACCTCTGGAGGCTCCAGTCACTACCACTACAGGCGATTCCACCTTCTGCGCCGCCTCCGCGCTCGCTGTTTCAACAGTCGCGACCTGAGCTCTTACACCTGCCACGCATTACAATCAATCAATTACTATTCAATAAATAACAGCGACACACTCCTGTCTCCCTAATTTTGAAAGTAAAATAGATACCAGAAGAAGAGAGTGAGCTCCTCGATCCAGACTGGAGAGAAATGCGACGCCCGAGTCCACGGGAAACAGGAGACAAGGGCCGAAAGTGAG
>Ga0325403_1002275_pt1 | contig 16877 bp, 8 predicted proteins | sample PopdelMetagenome_19_FD_205665 | JGI IMG/M metagenome (GOLD analysis project Ga0325403, IMG submission 205665) | Populus deltoides microbial communities from Bellville, Georgia, United States - Xylem-PdKOR-R4 | ecosystem: Host-associated > Plants > Phyllosphere > Stem > Wood/Secondary xylem...
ATAATTTTTTTTAATGTAAGCCATAAATATTATATTTATCGATCACATGTACAAATTATATTATTTTACTAATTATTTTTTTAATTGTGCTATTACATCAATATTTTTAATTTACTATACTAATTTTAAAATAAAAATTCATGGAAAGAAGAGGAGGATTCTTTGTGTTGTGTTGAAGAATTGTTTTGATACGAGGTATTAAACTAGAATCATAGATTGAATGAGTTAAATTAAATGGATTAAAACCAATCAAAAACAATATTATTTCAAAATTAAAAAAGAAAAATATTAAAACAATATCATTTATATTTTTTAAAAATCAAACCAGATTTTAACCCGGTTTCAAAAAACTTACCAAATTGAAGAAACGAATCCTATATGCAACTGCAAAGAAATTGACTAGTTGATTAAAATGGGATTTGGAATGTATCAATGGATTGCATTTGTTTTTACAGTTTCAGGAGGCATACAGTGACTAAGGAGTCTGTTACCTTCCAAATTCGGACGAGGCCTACTTGAGAATCTAACCTCGTGATGAATCTTATGTACAACAAAGAATACATAGTTTCCTCTTTACACAGAGAAGAAATCGCAGTCCATCTTCGGAAACCCATATGCATTCCACAAATCTAAAAACAAGAAACCCTCAAACTGCTGAAGAGGTAATTGACTCTCAAAAGCTAGGGGGCTCTCGAAATGCAGGGGGTGTGTCAGGTGGCCTGCTATAAATGTCATCAAAAAGAAGACTTACACTCCTTCCCGCTTCAATGTCATCATCCAAATAAGTGGTCCGGGACAACCTGCTAGTGCCTCTCCAGTCCAAGTGTTGCTCATGGTCCTCTAAGCTTTTTTCCGATAAATTATCATAGTGATTTTCAGAAGCATGGAGGTTGAAATCAGGAGGCTCGAGAAAACTTGCTTGGTGGAAATCAGGAGGCTCGAGAAAACTTGCTTGGGGCTGCGCACCAAATGGGCCACTTCTTACCCACCAATGGCTCCTAGTAGGATGTGCAAGGTTGCTGGAGTCATGATGTAGTCCACTTTCCAGGAAGAATGGGGCAGACGTAGAAGCACCCAAATGAGACCCGGAACGGTCCTGGTAATTGTGACCCCAGAACTCTTCATCATATCTTGCTTCATTTTGCTCCAAGTTGGATGGCGTCCAATAATCCCTGGAATGCTGTTGCTCAGCTGCTTCACATGGTACTGCTGTGGCATCTCTCGTGTTGTTAGTTGAACTATGAGGTCGAGAAGTATAATACCAATCAAGAAGATAAGGATGATTCCTCTGGTCTATATCAAGTAGCCACAAAGAACCCAGCTGAAAACCGGGAGTATTAAATGGCAATTCCCTTGAAAAAGGAATGTTTCTATCACCGGGGCCTCTGAAACTGGGGCTCCCTCGCCACATTCTAGGAGAAGAGTGCGTATGTCTAGCTCCCTGTCCTTGCAAATTTTGGTCCCTAAAAGTTCTAAGATTTAATAGAAACTGCTTTCCCTGAATGTTGGGTTCCCATGAAGGATAGCTACTCTGGAAACTGCAAAATACAACGATGCAAGATGAGGAGCAAGCACAGGGAACAATGAAAACAAAACTACCAGCAGGCACCTTGCAAGGCTTGCAAGGGTTTATTTCAATTTCCAAGTGAGGACATAACAGTGGCAAATTTACAAAATAATGATTAACATGCCCAGAATGACTAGTTCCCTTTAAGGAACAAATACAATAGCATCTCATCCTGAGAATTTTGTTGTGCATGTAAAGCAAGCACAAGGACAGTCACACAAGGTTTCAAAAAGCTAATCAAATTGAAGAAAGAATCGACAATTAAAATGCTAAAATCATACCTCAAAAATGATTTCTCCATCTTCCCTTGACAGCTCCTCTGGGAGCGAGGTGCATTGTAGGGTGAGCCATAATTGCTATTTCCATAGTTTTGAAAATCAAAAGCACTAAAACTGTGACAGGTCAATAAAGTCAAGGATTGAATATCGTCAATGTTAAGAAACAAAGCTAAAATATGGTTTGGTATCTAATTCCTTAAGGTTTCAGAATTTTTAATATAAGAACATGTGACTCACCTGCAAACATCGCCAACACCTTCAACATCCACTGTGAAATCTGCAATGAACTGTAAGATGTCATCCACGCGCTGCAAAAAATCACAACAAACCAGCTTGAAATTAGCCAATATATGTCATAGCTATAACTAGATAAACAGTCTATCAGGAGATGAAATGGATACCTTTGGGACAACAAATAAAAGCAAGAATGGAGTGAGGAAAATTGAAGCCATCTCCTCAAGTAACATCATTCCAGTATACTGCATAAAAACCATAAAACAGTTAAAATGGATCAACACCATCATTAGGGAGGTCTCATTTTCATATAAATGCATGAATTTCATCTGCATTACCTGAAATAAGGTTTCAAACTCCATACGGACCCTCTCAGTATTTTCTCTGCCCCGCCATTTCTTTGGCATATAATGTGTGTGCTGGACCACCATAGACATTGCCCCTTCTTGATCAAGGACCAGGAGCTCATCTGTAACAGCAGCCCGGCTGATAGCTGTTATAGTTCCAAAAACAGCAGCATACCAAAGCAAGTTGCGCCCAAATATCTGCAGAATTTAAAAGACTATCATGAAACATACATATTATCATCAATTATGACTGCCAATTTTGTATTATTTAGTATCTTTTTAAGATAGTATAAGTGTGAGTATATTACATGGCCCTCTAGCAAAGATTCCTCCAGAAATGCAATGATGATCAGGATAGCAGCAAAGCCTCCAGAGACAAAAGAGATGAACTTCGCGATGATTGAAATAATAGGTGAAGGGAACTGCTTTAAATAACCTGAAGCATGCATTGCACTGCTACTGATCCGATGCTTGAACAAATGGTCGGCCTGCAACATAAATACATGCCATCTTAATTATAGAAGTGTTCAGGGAGGTGGATTCATATCTGAGAAATGATTTCAAAAATTGCTAAAACCCTCATTCTTTTATTGAAATAAAGCTACATTATGGAAATGGACTCTCATCTCATGCATGAAAATGGCAAATAGAAGAAATTTTTCTTGTAACAAAATAAATCTAGCAATCTAACATGCCAGAAACAAATTAATAGATTTAAACAGGCATAGCCCTCATTCATCCAATAATTAACAAAACCCAACAATATCTTGCTTCTGTTCATTACAATGCCATCAAATAAATCAAGCACTGTTTCATAATCATGAGAAAATGTGTTATCAGAAAAAACACATCCTCTTCTGACTAGAAGCAATATTATAAAACCACCAAAATATGTTCACCTTATCAAGAGGTTTTGCTAGTTTAATACAAATATAAGACACAAGATTTGAAAAAAAAACAAGAACACATTCAAAAATTTGCACTTAACACATCATTGCCAACATTTCAGAAGCAAGCAGATTGATTATGAAAAGTTTTGTTTGAAAATAATGTCTGAGAGAGAGAGAGAGAGAGAGAGACAGTTTGTACCTCGTTGAATTCTCTAAAAATCCACCTTGACACATTTGACCATCTTCGAGATGATGCTGTGCTTGGATGATTATAAAATTGTTCGGCATGCCTTAGGAAGAGATACACCAGCATGAATATAACAAGAAATGGTGCAAGGACAAGCATCGCAAGCCCAACTACCATAAGTCTTTTCTTTAATGCATTAGGATTATAAATGAAATCCCTCCTAACACAAAAGTTCCTGCAGAAGTACATTCTAATGAGAAAATGCTAAAAAATCAACATTTAAACAGGAAATCATGTGAAATTAAACATACCGATCAAACATGCTCTGTAATATGCACCAATTTAAGGTCCATTCAAGGGGCTTTGTCAATATTAGGCGATGCTGCATTCCATTTGAACCTGTCCTGACAGTTGGGCCAACACCTGGAATCCACAGGGAGATTGGAAAAGCAAGCACTCCTTTGTTGAGCATTCCAATCAAGTAGTTCTCTTTCCGCATCAATCGCATCATGATGTCATGAGCAGTAAGGTCCTTAACCACACACAGTTGTTGTGAGTGTTGCAAGTGAACAACCTTTTCAAGAACTGTAGCCCATGACATGGTTTGAATTTCATTGTCTGTGACATGGAGACTGCAAAAAGATAATATTTTTTCTATTATTGAAATACAATGAAAAGTCAATATAAAAGAAAACATCTGTACTGAAGTAAACTTCCAACAAAAATTTTCACATATTAGATCAGCCACCTGTTATAATAGAAGCGCCGGGTACCAAGAATGTCCCTCAATTGAGCGAAAAACCTCAAGAAACAGAAGATCCAGTATATAGAAAATAACCCCAAATATCCAACAATGATAGCTTTTGTAAGCGTTAGAGGGGTTAATGGGTGCAGATGGAGAGCTTCTTCAGCAAGATCACAAGGCTTGATTCCAGATTCAACTGCATCCATCCCACACTTAGCATTACGAAGACCATTCCAGTCAACATATAATAAAAAAAAACCCGAGAAACCGATGGTGAAACCCATGCTAAAAAGCTCAACTATCCACTTTATAATAATACACCAAAGCCCTTTCTCGCAATAGTAATTGTATAATCTTTCAAAGAACAGGTCCAAATCAGCAACTGTTTCCACATTCAACCTATCGCCATTAAGAAGCCCTGAAGGGCTCTCGCAACCAGGACTTGGCACCCTTCTATAGTCAGACAATTCAATCTCTGGTGGAACATCGTCAAGCAAGCGGTTTGACAAAGATGATTCACCACGCCATTTCCACTTAAATATGCTCAGAGCATTAAAATTTTGCCCACTGAACATCATATTCACAAACACTTACAGTAGGCAAAAAGAGCCAGTCCATTCCCCAAACTGCATTAATGGTTAAGGCAAAGCTCTGGAAATGAAAGAAAAAAAATGGATCAGACTAGACATGCCTTATATAGCTACTTTACACAATCCCCTGTTTCCTCAGTAATCAGCTAATATTCAAAACTTGAGAAACTAGAGAAGTTGAATGAAAAACCATGCCACTTCTACTACACTCAACTAAAAAATGCATTTACACGACCACAATATCTTCCACTTCTCATTCGTCAAATGTCACTGAGAAAAGGAAGAAAAAAAAATCTTCTGGGAGGAAAAGAAGGGGCAGTGGGTGATGGAAGAAATTTTCCACCAGTATTACCAATGCACCATATTAATCAGAATGAAGATGAGCACAACAAAGAATGTGTTGTTGAAACATAATGAAATTATACCATCATTCTGAAAGTATTCTTACATCTTCAGTATCCTAAATCTATTAAGGCCCGCTGAAACAAATATTTTTAATTAATGGGTAATAAAACAGAATCAAATATTCCCACATAGTTCATAGCGTTTTGATCAAGTATCTACCTGTTCATCTGCCAAAGCTCAAGTCCTACAAGGCAATCAATTTTCACCCAGTTCTACAATACAAACAAGGGCTTCACTGCTGCCTGTAAAAGCAGCACCAAAATGATCTTGATCAGTCTGCTAATGTAAACACACGTAAATGCATATGGAAGGCCACTAATCCAGTGACAGAGAGGGAGTTTAACAAGGAGTTCAAAACTAATCAAGGCATCTACTAAGAGCAACTAAAAACCAAGATCAACTCCCTTTATTTCCTAAGACATGGTCTAGTTTCATCTCCCTTTTGTACCATATATAAAAGCTGCAACAGGGATTTTTCACTCTTTAACAAATGCCAGAAATACATGATCTCTCTGGAGGCATTGCTTTGCTTCTACAACTACTTAATTCAAGTGCACTATCTTTGCTATCCCCGCTGCTCCCTTTAGTTAATTAATTAATAACAATCAAAGCTACGACCAAAAAAATCAAATTTAGCAAGAGAAATAAGAATAGTGAAATCACTAACCACTTAAGATCTCTAATGGAACCCTCCAATTCAATATGCAAACAAAAAGTCACAAACTTTTAAACTGAAAATAAATACCACTTAGAGCAAAACCCAGAAAGGAAAAACCAAAATTAATCGGATAAAAATTCACGAAAAAAGGAGGTGGGCAATCTTTATCTGATCATATAATCACTATATTGAGTCAAAAAAACAAATTGCTTAATCTGGATTAAATTACTGCAGCTTAATCCCAGCTGTCCATATTGATTAGCAAATCAAACAAAACATTCACATCATTAACTGAAAAAAAAAAGAACTAAAAATTCATGTTGTACGATATCATTATCACGTTAAAGGACAAAAAAAATTGATTCGAATCGAGATAAGACAAGACACGAAATTACCTGGAACCCAGTAAAGAATAATGATATGACCGAAGGGTGGAAAAAATCAAGAAAAGGGTGAGGCTTCAGTAAGGTCAACTATAAGAAACTGCACTGAAATATTTTGTTTTGTCAAAAAGAATTGAAAGACAGAAGAAAACAGGAAAAGGGAGGGAGGGAGGGAGGGAGGGAGATTGCTTGTTTGGGTTGCGTGGTTCTTTCTTGAGAGAATTGAAATTCAATTGGGAATTTTTTATATTTTAATTTTAAATTGTTATTGAGAAATGGTAATGTGAAAGGGTAATTTAGAAAGCTTTTTGGGCATCTTCTGTCCCTGTCTCTTATCTCTGCTTTTGTTGTTACTTGAGATGGATGTTAAAAACGCAGTAGCAGTAAAGGTCAAAAAGCCTCCTCCGTGGTGGATTGAGCAGGAGGAGGAGGAGACGCAACTTTACAGAAACGCAACAACTGGTACTTCCCTTTACTTCATGGACTGGGTAATTAGTTAGTTCCAATTTCTTGGTGACCAGGTTTCATCGATTATTTATTTGTGCATTGGAGAGGTTGTTTGGTTGTGCAGCGGTAGTTTTTAAAAAAATTAATAATAATAATATTTTTTTAATTTTTTTAATTATTATACCAAAATAATATAAAAAATTATTTTTAAAAAAAACATAATTTTAATAGAGTTGCGGTTTATATTTATTTAACAAATACAGTAAAATATGTTGAGAAAATACTGTAGCTTTTTTCCATGTATTTTTTTATTTTTTTTATTGTTTTGTTATTTATTTTTATTTTCTTGTGTTTTGTTTTTTTATTTATTTATTTATTTTCCCTGTATTTTTTTCATTTTTTTCTCCATGTGTTTTTGGGTTTTAAATGTTTTTTTTTCTTGAGATTGTCTTCTTCTTTTGTTTTTTGTTTTTTGTTTTTTGTTTTTTGTTTTTTTATTATTATTTTTGTGTTTTTTTAAAATTATCTTTATCAATTTTTTTAATATTGAACTGGTTGAAAATTTAGTATTGTAATTTTTTTCTTTAAAACATTATAGATTACTACAATTTTTTTTATATGGTTTTTTATGAATTTTTTTCTTTTTTTTTCAAAATGGTCTTTGTCGATTTTATTTTTTTATATTGAGCTGATTGAAAATTTTGCTTCGTAGATTTTTCTTTAAAACACTGTGAATTGTTACAGTGTTTCCCCACATGATTTTTGTTTTGCTACAGTGCTTCCACACATGTTTTTTAAATAAAAATTATCTTTGTCGAATTTTTTTTAATATTTAACTGGTTGAGAATGTAGCTTTAACTTTCCCCACATGTTTTTCTTTCCATTTTTTTCATTTTGTTTTTGCTTTTTTTTTTTCAAAATTATCTCTCTCTCTCTTTTCATTATTTTTGTGTTTTTTTTTTCAAAATTGTTTTTGTTGATTTTATTTTTTTAATATGGAGTTGGTTGAGAATTTAGCTTTATAGTTTTTTCTTTAAAACACTTTGGATTGCTATATTGTTTCTCTACATGGTTTTTTTTTTTATGATTTTTTTTCAAGAATTGTCTTTATCGATTTTTTTCTTCATATTGAACTGGCTGGGAATTTAGCTTCGTAGTTTTTTTCTTTAAAACACTATGGATTGCTGCAGTTTTTTTCATGTAATTTTTTATTATTTTTTTTTCAAAGTTATCTTTATCGATTTTATTATTTTTAATCTTGAGCTGGTTGATAATTACAACTATATATATTCTCATGAAACACTATAGATTGCTATAGTGTTTCCCTGCATAGTTTTTTTTCCTTCCATTTTTTATGATTGTTTCCAAAAATTTCTTTGTTGATATTATTTTTTTAATATTAAGCTAGTTGAGAATTTAGCTTTGTAGTTTTTTTCTTGAAAACATTGTGGATTGCAACAGTTTTTTTCCATATAAATTTTTATATTTTTTCTACAAACCCACGACAATGCTTAAGTATGCCACAAGCCTACGACATCGTGCGGGTATGACATCTAGTAAAATCTGAAAGATAGACGTTTTTATTTTACTATATTATATATTACAACTACAATTTAAAGAAAAATACGGCTTTACAAACAAATATAATTAAATAAAAAGAAGTTGTCTGTATATTTTTAATTTCTCTTGTTTTTTTTAAAATAAGTGTTAAATTAAATTTAAATCATTTAATACTTAATTTAATTAAAATGCTAATGAAATATAAAACCAAAAACAAAATAAAATTTTAAAGTTGGATCAAATTAGTGTGGATTTCATGAAGAGATAGATATACTTTGTTTTTGCAAATGTATATTTAAATTAAAAAATATACTAAATTTTAATGTATTTTTTTTATAATTTCACATATTTATATAAAAGTTATTCAATAATAAATATACTCATAAAAAACTTTATTATTATTACAAGTTATAGTTCTCGCATTGCTGGACGATACTTTATGAAATTTATTTTTATTTAATCACATGATGATTAAAATAGGTATTCATAAAAAAAATATTTTTTAATTAAATTTACTCTCTTATTCATGTAATTTAGTTTTTTATAATGATAAGTATTTTTTTTGTTACAGCATGGTTTGTTAAATAAAAACAATGAGAATTAAAAAATATATTCATAAAATTCTAATAATTTGAGTAAAGGATAAAAAAATTATATTTTTAATTAAAAACTCAATTTCTTTATTCATGTATTGTTTTTATATGAAATTTATTTTTCTAAATAAAAACTCTTATGATCATGAAAGCATGTTTCAATTTAAAAAAATAGAAAATTAATGGATGAATCAATTTTCACGCTTGTATGGTAAAATATAAAAATAATAAACATTAAAAAAATATAAAGAGAAAATTACAATAAAAAAATAATATTTTATTTTATTTTCATTGAATATTAACTATTAACAAAAACAATTTTAAAACAAATTTAGGCTCAGGCGCATGCATAGTTATTAATATTATCATAAAAAGACTTGATATTGTAAAAAACTATGCATAGTTGGATAATTTTTAAAATATCACCTTATAAATTTTTTTAAAAATTATTCTATTTTTTTTTAAAAAATAATAACTATTAAAAAAAAACCTATGCACATCTAGGCCCAGAAGGTTGAGATAAAAAGGTTGATGCATATATGGATCTTTTAAATGTTTTTGCATAAACAGACAACATATCATCTTCTTCTAGTTACTTTTAATGGATGGAAAGTCAATGTTTGAATCTTTGGATCTTAAAAATTAAAATTTCAAATTGTTTCAACATGAAAAACTAAATTTTCAACTTATTTTAACTTGAAAACCCAGAAAAATCATAGAAAATATCTACACAAACATTTTCAACCCTAAAATGTTAAATTAAATAAAAATAAAATCGATCTAAATTTTTAACACATTTGAAGTCAAAAATCACTTTTAAACTCTTATTTCAAGCATGTTTGGAAGTATGATTGTAATTATTTTTTAAAATATTTTTTACTTAGAAATGCATTAAAATAATATTTTTTAAAAAATTATTTTTTAGATTAGCACATCAAAACAATCCAAAATATATAAAAAAATAAATTTTTAATAAAAATAAAAAATAAATTTTTATGGAATGCGTTCCAATCGGTGCCAAAGAAACTGGAACATAATAAAAAAAATAATTTTTTTAGTTGAGACTAGTAACCTAAAAATAGATTAAATGTGAAAAACAAAAACTTTAAATTCAATCTAAAGTCTTCTGCGCCCTTGAAACACTAAGGCCATGTTTGTTTCTGGGAAACCACTTTCTAAATTTTCCTGTGTTTGTTTGCCATTAAGAAAGTTGGTTAACAAAAAATATTTTATGGTTAAAGAAAAATTTGGTTTGGTTTCCAGGAAAGTGTTTTTCCTTTTGGCTGTGTTTTTTTCCGGAAAGTGGTTTCCGGAAAACCACTTTTCAAACTTTCTTGTGTTTGTTTACCATTAGAAAAGTTGGTCAACGGAAAACACTTTTCAGTTAAAGGAAAATTTGGCTTAATTTTTATAAAAGTGTTTTCCTGAGAAATTTATGCGGAAAACGCTTTTTGGAAGTTGTGAAAAATTTAGAAATATCATTATTTGCTGATTATATCAAATTTGATCCTCAAACTTTTGATTGCTATATATAATTTGTTTTGAATATTTATTTGTCAATTTCATCTCTTAAAATTTAATTTTTATATTGACTTTGATCAATATTTTTATAATTGCTATTTGCTTTTTTCTTATTATTTTTTATTGAAATTTTTTATCTATCAAATTCGGTCTTCATTCTTTTGATTGTTACTTATTTTATTTGAAATAATTTATGAAATGTTAATTATTATTATTTTAATTTCTTCATCTTTCATTTTTTTAATTTTTTAGATTTGATCTCTATTATTTTGAGTATTATTTATTTTATTTGAGATAATTTATGAAATTATATTTTTTTTCAATTTCATTCTCATTCAACTTTTTAATTTGTAAGATTTGTTCGTCATTATTTTAATAAACTTGAGAAAAATAAAACATTAATAAGTTATTTTCCAGCTCATTTTTCATGACATAACCAAACACTGGAAAGTGTTTTCCAACTTATTTTTCATTACTCTACCAAATATCGAAAAATATTTTTCCATAATTCACTTTTTTTAGAATTTATTTGTTTAAAAAAACTACTTTATAGTAAATAAACAGGGTCAAAAAAGAAAATAACCTTACTATGGTCATTGTTATTTTAATTTGCTGTGAATTAGGAAGCAAAATTCTATTTTATAATATAAACCTTTAATTTATTATCATACTATTTATCAACACCTCGAATACGCCAGTGCTCAGATAAAAAATAAATGAAAATAAATAAAATTCGTCGCATAATTTCTTAAAGGATCAAGGGAAAAGGAGAAAAAAGGTGACACGTAAGAGAAAACGTCAAAGACCAACGTGTTTTTGTTATTTTAATTAATCAATCAAAGGGAGAGCCCAGTCGTGACGGTCTTCGATTCCCAGTCCACCAGTCCTGGGTGATTTTAGCTGAGTTTGAAACGAGAACGAGTTATGCTGAGTTACTGGCGTGAGTGGCTGCCGCCACATTTACCACCTCACAAGATGTTCGAAAAAGTCACGCATTCAAAGTTTGATTTCACTTGTCAATGTCAAAGACGTCTCAATTTCGCAGGTTCATCCGCCAGCGTAGTCCTAATAATAATTCACCGGCAGCCGTGCATGGAGGGACTCAGGGTGCAACCATAGTTTTGAAATCCGACTCGGTTATCAACCCGATCAAGTGATCAGATCACAGATTAGATGGGTTGACTCGGATTGACCCGGGTCAACAAAAAAAATACCTATAAAAAAACACATAACTAGTTACAATGCAACACTTATACAAACCAAATTTAAATTATAAACCAACAACATAAATTTAATTCAATATCCAAAACATAAACAAAATATAAATTCTAAAATATTTAAAACAAAACATCAAACAACATAAATTCTAAAATATTTAAAACAAAACATCTAACAACATAAATTCTAAATTAACACCACATTCACTTTTATTGAATCAACACATTAATTTCTTCTGCTCACATCACCACTAACTATTTTAAAAAACCCTAACAAACCTAAACCCCAAATCTCTGCTTCCAAATCTCTAGTTTCTCCGTTCGTGGCGGCGACGACTGTGCTACCCGATGAGGTGGCTCCGCAACCGGAACTGGTAGGGGTGAATTCGATGGTTGTTGAGGTGTATGATCCGGCCAGGCCGAATGATTATGAAGATTATAGGAGGGAGAAAAAAAGAAAGGCGATGGAAGCGGAGAGGTTGAGGGAGATTGAGAGGAGGAGGCAAGAGGAGGAAGAGGAGAGGGAGAGGAAGAAGGAGAAGGATAGGAACAGGGATGTGAATATTTATGGGGAGGAAGCGTGGAGAAGGCATGCTGCCATGAGTGGAGGTGTTCCGAGGAGTTCTTCGCCACCTAGGAATACGGATGGGTTTAGTATTAGGACGTCAGGGACGGTAAGGTTGGGAGTTGGTGCGGGTGGACAAATGACTGCGACGCAGAGGATGATGGCGAAGATGGGGTGGAAGGAAGGGCAAGGATTGGGGAAAACAGGAGCAAGGGATTACGACGCCATTGATGACGAAGAAGACTGATAGGAGAGCTGGGGTTATAGTGAATGCTAGTGAGAAGAAGGTGAAGAGTGTGAATTTCAATGGAACTCCTCCCACTCGAGTTTTGCTCCTTAGGCAGCAGGTGTGATAGGCCGGGACGCGGAGCTCGAAGGAAGAGAAGAGGCAGCGGCAGAAAAAAAATTGACCGGGTCTCACCCGGGTTTAACCGGGTGGACCAGGTCCCGGGTCGACCTGCCGGGTGGACCGGGTTTCCCCAGGCCAATTCCCAAGCGGGTTTTTACCTCCACCCGGACCAGTCCCGGGCCCAGGTCAACCCGTCGGGCCGGTCCGGATTTTAAAACACCGGGTGCAACCCCATAGTCTCATCTTTAACTTTGTTCTGGTGCATAGGGTAAAAAACAAAACATAAGCTGGATCCTCCAAAAAAGCAAGCAACTTCAGCGGCATCACCGGCAAGGATAAAGGATATTTCGGGAGGAGTAACGTGCCATAACTGTGATATCTTCGTGTTTAAGATTACGGTTAGAATATATTTTGAAAATTTTAATATTTTTAATATTTTAATATTTTTTTTAAATCGTCTCTATGTACTGATAATAAAAATAAAATTTTAAAAATAAAAAAATTAATTTAATACATTTCAAAATGATACATACCTTAAAAATTAACATTTATTATACTCGTAAACATGTAATTAATTTGTCTTCATAAAGAGAATTTAATACAGGAGGATTTTTAGAAAAAAAGAATTTTTTGTTTTTCTAATTCTTTTTTTATTTAGAAAAATAATTATTTGTTTTCATTTATTTTTAGGTTTTGTAGTTTATTTAGATCAATATTTTGATTTATTTAAGAAATTATAGACAAATTATTTAAGAAAAATATTCAACAAATGATAAGAAGGCTAACTGAATCACTCAAAGTCTTGACTTATCAATCACTCATTATTAAGCAATACTTTAAAAGATATGCGAAAAGCACCGTAGCTTCCCTATACCTTTTATTTTCATTCACTTAAAATTATAATAATAATATAATAGTTATTATTATTATATTATATTATTATTATTATAAATTGCTCATTTTATTTTATTTTGTTCTCTTTTTTTATGCCTTTATGGTTTTTTTTTTTTGCTTTTTTTCTTTGTGTTTTTTTCTTTTAATAATTTTTTTTTATTTAATTTAGTTTGTTAATGTTAAATTTTATTATATTTAGTTATCAGACTTTCATAACACGAATCCCGAGTTTGACGGCTTAACCTGGTTTGACGAGTTAACCCGAATTTTTTTCTTTTTTTAATTAATTTTTTTGTTTAGTTTAGTTTGTTAATGTTAAATTTCTTTCTATTTAATTATCAGACTTTCATGAAACGTCTCCCAGGCTTGACAGGTCAACCCAGTTAATTTTGGGTTAACCCGTAAATTTTTTTTCTATTTAGTTATCAAACTTTCATGACACGAATCTTAGGTTTGACGAGTTAACCTGATTTGAAAGGTTAACCCAGTTAATTCATATTTTTTTTTCTTTTTCTTCATTAGTTTTTTCTTCCTGTTGGTTTTTTTTCTTTGCTTTTTTCTTTTTAATTAATTTATTTAATTATCACACTTTTACGACACGATCTTGCAGCCAGACCCACATCTAAGGCTCTTGGGTCCGCTGTTGCAACTAGACTCAATTAAACTTGAGTCATGTAAGTTTAATATTATTATTAATATTTATAAATATTACTTTTGAGTCAAGCGTTGCAGCTAGACCAAAAACTCTTGGGTATATCTTTGCTGAAAGACCTAAAACTCTTAGATTTTAGTATTTTTTGATGTTTTTTATGCAAGGAAAAAAAATAACCCGTGGCGTATGCCTTTGTTTTTTTTTTCTTTTTAAGCCTTTTATCGTGGACTACACAGTGCAGTCCACAGTAAAAAAACTGATGCCTTTAGTTTTTTTTGTCTTTTTTTCTTTTTGTCTTTTTTAATTTTTTCTGTTTAATTATTAGACTTTCATGACATGAATCCCAAGTTTGACGGATTAACTCAATTGATTCAGATTTCTTTTTCTTTTTCTTCATGAGTTTTTTTTCTTCCTGTAGGTTTTTTTTCTCTTTCCTTTGCCCTTTTTAATTGATCTTTTTTTTTTACTCTTATATAATAATAATAATAATAATAATAATAATAATTATTATTATTATTATTATTATTATAACATATACTAAAAGTGCTCAGTGTTTCACTATGCCACTGCATAATGAAACGCTGAGCTGTTTTTTTTTTTGTTTTTTCCTGTTTTTATTTAAATATTTTTCTATTTAGCTATCACACTTTCATGACACGAATCCCAGGTGTGATGGGTTAACATAATTTTGTGGGTTAACCCAGTTGATTCAGATTGTTTTTTTTTCCTTGTTATTTTTATTCTTCCGATTTCATCTTTTTATATTGTATGCATTCCACGGTAAAAAGACTGATGCCTTTATTTTTATTTATTTTTGCTTTTTTTTCTTTTTATGCCTTTTACGGTGGACTGCACAGTGCAGTCCACAGTAAAAAGGTTGATGCCTTTTTCTTTTTTTAATTAATTTTTTTTATTTAATTTGTTGATATTAAATTTTTTTCTATTTAGTTATCAGACTTTCATGACATGGATCTCAGGCTTGACGAATTAACGTAGTTAATTCAGATTTTTTTTTCTTCATTAGTTTTTTTCTTCTTGTTGGTTTTTTTCTTTGTTTTTTTCTTTTTAATTAATCTATTTAATTATCACATTTTTGTAACACGACCTTGCAGCCAGACCTATATCCAAGACTATTGGGTCTGGTATTGCAGCTAGACCCATTTAAACTTGGGTCATGCAAGTTTAATGTTATTATTAATATTATAAATATTACTCTTAAGTCAGGCTTTGCAGTCAAACCCGACACTCTTGGGTATAGCTTTGCAAAAAAACCTAACACATTTAGATCTTACCGTTTTTTGATATTTTTTATGCAGAAAGAGTGACCCCCGACATCACGCGGGTCATATAACTAGTTAAAGAACTCTAAATCGCGTAGGGAAAGTACTGTAGCTTTCCTCACGCCTTTTAATTGCACTTATATATTATAATAATAATAATAATTATTATTATATTATATTATATTATAACTCTTTTTTATTTTTAATTTTTTTTCGTATTTATTTATTTATTTTGTTTTTTATGCCTTTATGGGTTTTTTTTTTGCTTTTTTCTTTATGGTTTTTTCTTTTAATGAATTTTTTTTGTTTAATTTAGTTTATTAATGTTAAATTTATTTTTATTTAGTTATCAGACTTTCATGACACGGATCCTGAATTTGACAGGTTAACCTGAAGACGTGGGGAAAATACTATAGCTTTCCCCACGCCTTTTAATTGTACTTATATAATAATAATAATTATTATTATTATTATTATTATTGTTATTATAATTATTATTATTATAACATATATTTAAAAAAAAATTTGTTTTTATTTTTTTTTTGTTTTTTATGCCTTTATGAGTTTTTGTTTTTTTTGCCCTTTTCTTTATGTTTTTTTCATTTAATGAATATTTTTTGTTTAATTTAGTTTGTTAATTTTAAATTTGTTTTTATTTAGTTATCAGATTTTCATGACACAAATTCTGAGTTTGACTGGTTAACCTGGTTTGATGAGTCAACTCAAAATTTTATCCTTTAGTTTTTTTTTGCCTCTTTTTTTTTCTTTTTATGCCTTTTACTGTGGATTGCACAGTGCAGTCCACGGTAAAAAAAATTGATGTCTTTTTTATTCTTTTTAATTAACTTTTTTTTATTTTGTTTGTTGATATTAAATTTTTTTCTATTTAATTAGGAGACTTTCATGACATGGATCTCAGATTTGATGGGTTAACCCAGTTAATTCATATTTTTTTTCCTTTTTCTTCATTTTTTTTCATGTTAGTTTTTTTTTTTGTTTTTTTCTTTTTAATTAATCTATTTAATTATCACACTTTTATGACACGACTTTGCAGCCGGACCTACATCAAAGACTATTAAGTTTGGTATTACAGCCAGACCCACTTAAACTTGAGTCATTCAAGTTTAATGTTATTATTAATATTATAAATATTACTCTTGGGTTAGGCGTTGTAGTCAAACCCAAGACTCTTGGGTATAACTTTGGAAAAAAACCTAACACTTTTAGATCTTAGATTTTTTTAATATTTTTTATGTAAAAAAATTGACCCATGATATCGCGTGGGTCATGTAATTAGTAGTTTTTCTGAACTACGTTACAAAAATCAAATTAAAATCAACGTGTGTGTGTATATATATTTATATGTATATATATAATTTTAGGAAAAGAAAACTGGGTAACCGATTAAGTAAAAAATTCAAAGTATCCGAAATATAATCTAAATAACAAAAAAACTGAAGAGGAAAAAAAATTAGTTCAAGACAGGAAATATAAAAATAATTTTAAATAATTCAA
>Ga0325403_1002276_pt1 | contig 16875 bp, 10 predicted proteins | sample PopdelMetagenome_19_FD_205665 | JGI IMG/M metagenome (GOLD analysis project Ga0325403, IMG submission 205665) | Populus deltoides microbial communities from Bellville, Georgia, United States - Xylem-PdKOR-R4 | ecosystem: Host-associated > Plants > Phyllosphere > Stem > Wood/Secondary xylem...
GATTAGCAAATGTATGTAACAATACTCTTGATTTTGTATAGGCCCAGTACAGCAAAATACCTAGTAGCAACATACCTAGGACGGTCCTGCCATTTTATTGAAGGCGTATCTGTACCAGCTGAAGCAAAGCATTTTCTTTGGCTTTTGATAGATTACAAACCCTTTCGCCTAGTGGCATTAGCTGGAAACATCTTCAATTCTTTTTTGATGATTTTATCAAACCAGCTCCTTTGTATTCCCAAAGAATCAGAAGCAACGAGACCGTGTGAAGTACAATAACTTAATCGTGTTCCTTGTGATGGTTGTGTTCCTTCTGATGGCATTGCTTCAATTCCAGCAAGTGAAAAGACCTTGTACCTTGTCCTCGGCAGCCATTTCCTCCGAAGTTCTCTAAGATAGTTAGAATGGGAATCGAATCAATAAAACAGGGAAAAGTGCCCAGTCCAAGTTCTTTGTCTAACAGTTTCCTATGAAGAGAAAGAGGTAGAAATCAATATATTGTAAAAATCAACAGTGGGACGACATGTTAGACAAAATTCAAGATAACAGAACATACAATGGAGTATACAAAGAAACTCATGAAAAATAAACTTGAAAAAAAAATTACGGTGGGTCTAGAACTCAACAACATTTGACCTGTCAAGAATACACAGTAAACCCATAAACTTACAGAATCTACCTACAAGCATTAATATGCAAGACTCCTTAAGGAGATCTAACTTTGCTGACAGCTGATGTTTCTGGACCAGGCTAGGTTCCTAAATAACGAGCCTTTATTTGATACCTTAGAAGCACATTTTTTTATGCAAATCCATGAATAGCAACACCACCAAGGAGGGGGACAAAGATGGAATACTGGGTTCCACCAATATGCTCTAGCTAGGGAAAATGCCGCCTTCTAAAAAAAAGTACCTCTATCCAAGCATTAACAACAGCGAGCATAGCATGACTGATATGGAGGGAATCAGGAACTAATGCAAAGGAGTTTTTTAAGTTGGTATTCTATCACTGATTGATAAAATCAGAATAGAAAGAATTTAGGCATTTAGTTAATCCAACATCATGACTTCATGCATTTTTAGATGTAAATTCAATAATGGGAATTGTTCAACAATTTTCACCCCATGACTTCATGCCTCCTCACAAAAAGGGTCATAGGGCAACATTTATCAAAACACACGTCCACAAAGTCACAAGACTAGGATGCAAGGTTGACATCTTAATATGCAAAAAGGTCTGGCAAGTTGGTGACATAATGACAAGGGAGCCATTGATTTTAGATGATAAGTTCATACCATATCCCATTCCTATTTTCGGTGGAACAAATACACTAATTCTTTGATTTTTGTGAGTAAGAGGAATCTTGAACTAAAGAAAGTGATTCTATAAACTAGAAGAAAGGTATACCGAGCTTCAACTCATTGATAGTTTTGGTATATTAGATGCTATCGCACATACAATCATACTTAATTTGATGGAATTTTTTAACTTAAAGGGACCCTGAGATGTTCATATCAAGACCATTGTGAATGAATCAAATCAGGTGTTCTATTTCTTAATCTTAATAAATAGAAACATGGTTCTAAATAGATCATATTCCTCGCCAATCTAGGTTCTGCAAACGATAGCAATCCATACCATTAAAGACATCTATGATGAAACGGTCACATGCATGAGCACAATTGGAGGGGATACAAATGAGTTTAATGAGTTTTCCATAAGAATGGGTTTACAACGATGGCTTACTTTGAGATGTTACTTGTTCACCTAAGTTATGAATGAGCAAACTTGCCAAATACAAGATCACATAACTTGATTCATACTTTTTGTTGATGATATTTTGTCAGTTGATGAAACAAGTGGCTGGAGTTTTGGAAGAGCAATCCTACGAATAAGGATTTTAAGCTAAGTAAGGCATAGTATATCCACCACGAATTTAGCTCTCATAAAGAGAATCGAGGAGAGGTACATGGATAGATTGTGGTGTCAAAATACAACCAAATTAGGTATTTGGGCTCTATCCTTCAAAAGAATGTAGAAATTGATAATGATGAAATTCTTACAATCAAAACAAGGTGGCTAAAGTGGAGAAGTACTATAAAGCATGTTATGCGACCGTAAAATCCATGATAAAGTGAAAGTAACTTCTTAGAAGTCAAAAGACCATGTTTGTCGAATTGGATTGACTAGCTACCTTAAAGCCAAGCTTTAAGTCATTCTAGAAAGAAAATGGTGATAGGGCAAACCATGCTCGATGGGAGTGAATGTGGGCAATTAAATCACTACCAAAACCATAAAACAGATGCTGTAGAGATGTGTAAGGTAATGGATGTGCGGTAACATAAGAATGGATAAGATTAGAAGTAAATTGTGATCATATCACAAAACAGTGGGTTTATGATGGATAAGATGATGTTTAAATTGTGATCCTCCATATCACAATATGGTGGGATTATGAGGAATTTTTTTAAAAATATAAGGAATGGCTTAATGACCTATGTGGGATAATGAACCTTTTAGACAATGAAGATAAGAAGCTCAACTCAATGTTGCAGTTGTAGGCAACTAATCCCCCAAGCCTAGGGTGTGACACAATGGTATCTAAGCCAATCCTAGCAAAGTGTGGAAACTAAATGCTATGTGGGCAAAATGCTACATCCTCAGAGAGGGTGAGGACCATCTCTAGAATCCCCCATTCTTGTTGGTTGATCCTAAATTTGCGACCTAAATATTCCACATTGGTGGATTATGAAGAAATTGAATAAGATATAAAAATGACTCAAGGACCTATGTGTTATAAGGAGTTACTTTTAGACACTGTGGACAATAAATCCAAATCAGTGTTGTGCTTTTTGTGCAACTCTTCAAGTCTCACAACAAACCCTACCCTTAGACTTAGGGCATGGCATAAACACATCTGCCAAAAGGTGGTTTGACCATGTCTGACAAAGGACATTAAAGGCCTTGGCTTCCAAGAAGTTGCCAGTGGAATGATATAGGCGAGAGAAAAAGGAAGACCAGAGATAACGTTGAAGGAAGTGGTATTGAAAAATCTAAAGTCTCTTGATATTGTGATGGATTTGATTTAGGATTAAACTAAATACCGCATAAGGATCCATATAGTTGACCCAGCTAGTTCGAATTAAGGCTTCATTGTTATTCTTGTACATGTACTTTAATTGCAAGATCGAGAGGTCATAACAATGGATTGTTAGGCAACTTCAATGCTTTAATAAAGTGTTGTCATCAAATATTATCGTGAACACTAATTACCTCTTTTTTTTATTTGATGGTGATGATTACTTGTCACATTACAACAGAAAAAAATTTAATCTGGTCCCATCCATGTATAGTCAGAACCAAGTGTTCAATCTAAAAGATATTCATGAAGTAAGAATAGTCCTAAACAAAATTTGGAGAGACAAATAAAATCCAATGGGTTAAACTACTAGAAAAGGATAAACTCCAAAAGTTGTATTACCTTCATCTCTTTAGTTCTAGACTAGCCTTTTGTCATCCAATGAGATTTCAAGGCTTTTGACATCATGTGCTTCTTGGACAAGATCTCAGCAATGAGTTGCTGACCAAACAAGTGTGCATTCTTAAGGATTAGGTTTCTTGTTGATGAATCAACAACATAACCTTGGCCTCGCATCCATTGTAGCAATTGTAGAAGCAAGTCCTTCTTTTCAGGTTGAGCAATGTAACGTGACACGGCCATCTGAAATAGTCGCTGAGAAACAGAAGACAACTGATTATGCTGAAAAGTGACTTATATTATAGGATAAGAGATGGAAAAGGAGCAAGGGAAATTGGATTCTGAATTGGCATGCACATATCAACTGCTCTAGTTATATTCCTGAAGAGTTAATGCAATTGCTGACTTTGGGAAATTGCAAGCTCTAATGTGTGCACGCCCAACTTTTGTAGTGATTCATTCTTTTACAAGTCTTTTTCTTGTAATATGTGGGATACTTAGGATATTATTGTTATTTATTAGGATATATTTCCTATTTAGCAAATTTATACATTCTATTAGGAAGGCAGTTGTAGGCTTTGATGGTCACTTTGTGAGGACCTCAGCATGTTTTTCTTTGTTTTTTTTGTGGATCTTAGAAACTTGTTTCTTGTGGATTCAGAAAACACCCACTCCAGGAATTAAGGGTTTCCTAATGCATTGAAAACCTCCTTGAATTCTCTCCATCTTGTTCTACAGGACTTGGTATAAGAGCCTTTAATTTCATTGCTATAAAATTTGAGAAAACCCAATTTCTTAGCTGCTATCGGAAAGCCTTCTTTACCACTTTCTACATCATCTAGTGGAATTGATAAAAGTTTCGACCTACTCAATTACCCAAATTAATGCCTGCCTTTTGCTTACAGAACTACTTGGACTGTATTTGAAGCATGCATGGATTTACATATTTATTCATGGCATGGATTTTGTTACACACATGATTGGACTTTTGTGTGCGAGTTGTTAAAAAAACAATCAGGTTATACTAGATGTATTATGTTCCGGTGGAAAAATAAAATTCAGGGAGGGAAGGAAAAAACAGATGAATTGGAATTTTGATCATGTTGAAAAGCCAACTAGCATTTACAATTCCCAAGATGCATTCGTCTGTATCATAGATTCCCCACAGCCTAACATGCATCATGAGTTCAGCATAGTAATATGAATTAGAAGCAATGAACAAAACTGCAAGCTTCCCCTCAAACAAACACAAACAAAATATTTACTGATATAATTTCTTACAAGTCCATCATAGTTACCTGATCTATCTTGTATCCAGAACCATGAATAACCTTCAGAACATCATTTATCAAATTGATGTTACCAAGCTTCACAAATGATTTTGCAAACTTCTTAATTGCAGCTGAAGAGATAAATTTTGCATTATCCTGAGAAGAAGTTTTAAGAAAACAATCAACACAAGGACAGATCGTGCATGTATCCAATTTATTTCCAAGACAGTATAGCATACCTTGACTACTACATAAGCGTCTTTGAGAAGCTTTCCAGCAATAAGAATGTGTAAAATTTTCTCATGAAAGGCTTTACACATTGTTCTTTTGCTATACTTCAACATACTATAAACTGAAAAGGCTTCTGAATGGGCTTTTATCTTACCAAGATGGAAAAGCAACGAAGAACAAAGCTCCTGGAAAAGAATAGATGTTAAAAGTTTCAGAGTCGCAATCCTCCACTTAAATTTATTGATTCTAAATTACAATTTGCAGCCCATTTCCGGAGGTCACTAGGAAGTATGGAATCAATTTCAAGCTCATTATAGCAATCTCTTATGTATATGTATGTGTGTATGTATGTATGTATGTATGTATGTATGTATATGAAAGAAGAATAAGCATAACAAGATACATATACATTAAGTTCAGATCAATTAAGATTGGAGTGGCTGTATCATACCAAAAGAAAAACTCACCTCTCTGGAAATTCAAGGCGTGTTTAATTGTTGTTTGGTCAAGGAACATGTGTCTATGATAGTCTTAGATGGATGGTTTTTGGTAAGCATGGGCAGGACAGTAATTTCTGGCATGCTGCTGCAAACAGCAGTATTTTGGAAATTTTATGATTTTGTAGAAGGCCAAGGTTTTATTTTGGAAATTCACGTCTTAGTCATCAATGCATTATTATTCCCATTTAACTGTTTTTCTGATCAAGGAAATGTAGATACATTCCTCTTCAGAAGTCTTAGAGTTACATTCTCTATAAATAGAAATGCAATGTCTTATTTTTCATTATTCATAAAATAAAATTGAGTTTTTATAGTTAAGGCTTAATGATGCAGATGAAAAAAAAGAAGCTGAATTTGTGTTTTCTATTGTGATTTCCATAAACAAGGGTGTTTCTGTGATTTCTAGATTTTCTGGAAAATCTGGAAAGTTTTCTAGTTCTAGCTTCTATTTTCTATATAGTATTTTATTAGTGCTGAAGCAATTCGCTTTATCAAGTTTAATAGATGATTAGTATTTTCTTATATAGGAATATAGGCTTTGAGCTATCAGTAACTTTATATTAAGGTTATGCAATGTTCAACAGAGAATCGATATATGAGTAAATTCCAACAATTTGTTGAGATTGTGTGACTCGATCTTTCCCTTAGGGTGACTCGTAAGAACCCTAGGTGTGAAGCTTAGGTTTTCCACCCTCTAGGTGTGACTTCTAGAAACACTACTAGTGTGGCTCTATTAGTTTATACAATTTTCAGAAAACAAAGTAACAAACCCCATCAATCTAACCTTAAAACACCCATCAATATTAGTCCTAACCAACCTCTGAAAGTTAGATCTAGAACAGCCCCCAAAAGCTGTCTTGCATCACTTAGTGCCTAGAGTTTTTCTTCCTTCTCTTATTATCTAATTAGGAGTTAAATAGAGATGCAATGTCCTACTTTTCATATCGATGAGTTACGGAATAAAATTGAGATTTTAAAGATATTTTGAAGGCTCAATGCCTAGAGTTCTTCCTCTCTTACTCTTCTATTTTACTCTTCTTCCTTCTTGCTTAAAAATCACCAGATACAATACCCCTAGTTAGTATGTTAACAGCCTTATTCCAAACCAATTTCTTCCAAAACAAGTCATATTCGACCCTAATTCCACATATAACAAACCCAACTCACCATGAATCTTTTCTGGGACACAATGCCAAAGCTATCCTACATCCAATTCGTAAGAACTAAAGGCAACCCCTTCCCTCCCCACCCCACTCATGTAATTTTCTTTCTAGCATGCACTATTTTTCCAAGTTATCATCATGGTTCCCAATGCTTAGATTTTCTCAAAATTTAAGAAATTTCAAAAAAAAAAATTGGAATCCTAAAAGCAAGGTTGCATCAATGGAATCAAAGATGGATGGGATAAAAACAAAATTGGCAATGACAGATAATACAAAAACATTGGATAATCTATCTGGTCCAATTTTTGGTAAAAGAAACCTGTGGAAACTGACACTGTTCAACAGCTAGTTCTCCCTCACATATGCAAATAACATTGTTTTACCTCGTCCACAGCAGCTGCAGATTGATTTTCATATTGCTGTCCCAAGAGATAACTTTCAGCCTTATAATTCTTTGCAACAACAATGTTTTAATCGAGAGAGTGGAAGCATGATCACTGATTCAATAGTCAATAATATCAAAGACTTTTTTCGGTGCTGCATCTTTATCATTTCTATCTTGCAAGACAAGAAAGGGTAATTAATGAAGTACACTTTGCTTTTGCATGATTATGTCTAATTCGATATCACTAACATTAAAGCCTTCCAATTGTATTAGAAAGAGAACAAATGGATAAATAGATGAAAGTTGGTTAAAAATAAAAAACAAACATACCTCTGCAGGTTGATGGCCTTTCCTATGCATGTCTTCCATGGTCTGGTAAGCAAGCATATATAACTTCTCCTTACAGAAATACTTGATCAGAATATGGAAAGTATTATAGTCAGGACTGATTGCCAATTCATCCATTTTCCTCATTGTTCGCATCACGCTCTCCATTTCACCTGCTCTACAGTAGGCACATAGAATTGCATTCGATATAGCTACATCATATTTATCATACTTGGCTTCAAACTCCTCTGCCAACTCCTTTGCCTCTTCAAAAAGCCCACCTCGGCAAAATGATGAAATCATTATACTGTAGGAATAGCCACCTGAAGGTAGGGAAAAGGATTGATGTTCACAAAGTGTAATAAAACAGCAGAATGTATAGCTTGTAGAAGCATGCACAAAATGTTCTAGCAATCTTAGAATGTAACAAATGTAGTCATGAACAAACACAGTTCAGACAGCTTATAAAACAAACCAAATGGTCAAACAAAGTCACACTTTAACAGTGGTGCAGGTTAATATAAACCATGCACCAAGCATCATATTGTAGTGAACTGCTTGTAGTAACCTTGGCTACCAATCTCTGAACAGCTCAGAACTTTAGACGCTAGGGTAAAACATAAAATCAAATCCTAAAAGAATAAACCAAAAAAAAAAGTAAAGTCTTTCCTGAATCCATTGCCAAATAATCTCAATCCCAAAATGATGAAACAGAATTAACCAGGATTGTCAAGATGAAAACAACACACTCAACGAAGACCATATATATTAAGCTAAATATGCTTCCACTTAGTTTAAGCCAAAACACTTACAGATTAACCCTATGGGTAAATAAATGACATTTAAGCTTTTTATTCAAACAAACATAACCAGTATACCGAATTCATAATCACAGATGTTTTGGGTATGTAACTGATAAGAATTGTAAAATGCCCAACAATATCACATAGATTATATACCAGGTTTAACACATTTTTCCTTCATTTCATTGAAAACTGATCTTGCTTCATCTATACACCCAGTCTTGGCAAGGCCATCCATCAATAAACAGTAGGGCATCTGCAAATATATTTTCATGTATTGAGATAAAGAAGCATAGTAAAAAGAAATTAAAAAAAGGATGGCTGTAGCTAAAGAAGCATATTTTACTGCAGCTTGTAATTGAGGCAGTTTTAACAAGTATAGAGCATATAAAAATCATCCGGAACAAATTTCTGATAATAAATCTTGAATTCAATATCCTCTTAAGGACATTAAATAGTGGCACCAGCGACACGGGCATTCTTTGAAATGCAACATATGTATCTTTCTCTTGGAAATAAACCTAAAGAAAAACTTTTCCCCATAGATAATTAATGATTTCTGTGATGAATGCTTGGGATTTAAAATGAAAAAAAATATTAACAATTTCATCAAGCAAACATTAAAAAATTACATACGAGATGTGCAGAAGAAAAAACTAATGAAAAGCATAGAATCTGGAAATTATTGAACCTGAACACAACTTGTTGATACAATTTCTTCACTCTAAATTTCCATCTAAAAAATAAGAGATAGAAAATACAGCTTTGATGAGACATAAACATGTCAGTTTGAGCTTTATTTACCTCATCTTTTGCAAAGCCCAAAGTGTCCAGTTCTACCAGAAGGTCTCTAGATTTTTCAAACAAGCGTCCTCTTACATATACCTTTAGCTGAGTTGTCAACATTACCTGCAAGCATTTTCAGAATGATAAACACGGATGCCAAAGGTTTAGTGAGTAATTTATTTGTTGACAAAAAAGGAAAACCATATAAGAAAAATAGTCCAAGGAAAAAAAGGGCAGAAAACAAGATCAAGATAAGGTCCTTGATGTTCATCTTTTATTTGAAAAATAAAGAAATATATCAAATCAAAAGTTATAAGCAACACAATATACCAAATAAATATTAAAAAAAATAATTGAATCTGCAACAAGAAGAAAATGAAAGAAGCTATGAAGTATTGTTCAACAACAAGAATACCATTGACCTCAATTAGATATTTTATGGTCAAATTTCCTCTTAACTACAACAAAGGCATCATGATAAGGAAAAAAGTGTTTGTCCATTACTGCTTCCACGAGTATAACCATTGAAATCTAGCATTAGAATTAAATCTAGAAAATGGTGTTTGATAAATGTAATTTTTTTTGATGATCTATTTAGGAAAGGCTATTTATTACTTTTTCTGATTTTCTATAATTATTGTTATTATTTGAAACAACATCATTTCAGAACAACTGGAACCAATGCGTATATGATTCTATTATATCTATTGCAATGGAAACAAGCACGGATATGCCACCACTAAAAACTCATGGCAAGAAAAAAATGAAACAAACCTTATTTGGTACTAACCCTGAAGATTTCATGTCCTGCACCAACTCCTCAGCCTTCTTGTAGTTTCCACCAGAAGCGTAAGCATTGAGTAACGAGCTATAATGATATATATTAGGTGAATGACCCTCATCCTTCATCTGGTTAAAATAGCTTTGTGCTTCTTCGCACCGATTATTTGAAGCACAAACCGCCAAAAGTGTCCCATACATTACACTGTCCATCTGCAGTCCATTGTAATTCAGTTCCTGAACCAGATCCAATGCTTTAGAATACCCATCTTTGACTTTCATGCACCCTGCTAGCAGCTAAGATACAAAAAAAAAAGAAAAAAAGTGGTGGTGGTGAAAGAAAGATATCAGAAAAATTAGAATGCAAGAAAATCTTAAATTGCCCAATAGATTAAAAGCTGCCATCTAGCTGAGCCTATATAGGGTAAATATTTAACCATATCAATTATCAGTCAGCATGTTATCTCTTTCTGCAGTGGGATTGGGTCATGGCTCAACCAACTTAAAAAAAATGAAAACGAAATTTTGACAGTTTTAGTCTAAATCATACCTCCGCACATGCATATATAAAGTTGCATATAACTGATCACATTCCCATGTACACATACAGGCACATTATTATGCATGGGTTTGTTATGTGGTACCAGATAAACCATTAAATAATGTTTTTCTTAAAGATATGAAGATTATGTGTCTAACTCTAGCTCTAAAACAGGAGGGATGTTTTGAGACCCATACTTATATAATTAGAGTGATAGTGTCCACCATAACAAGGAATTCTATCTTCATTTATTTGGCTGTAGTTGCAAACTTAAATGACAAATGGTGTTTTTAAATTTTACATACCGTACTATATGTAATAGCATCTGGTATTAGACCATTGTGCTTCATCTTACGAAACAATTTCATACTGCTATCAAACTTGCCATTCCTGACCAGGCATCTAAGAACTGAATTACATATGAAGACATTATTTTTTGTCGATTCATCAGAAATGCTGTTGTATATTTCTAATGCCTTTGCAGGGTTTAGACTTGTCCCCGTGAACTTTATATAACTGCTATAAGATGAAGCACTGATTTTGCTGTGCTGTTGCATCCAATCAAAGAGCTGCAATTGTCACAAAAGTAAAACAAAACAAGAATAATTTCAACTAGAGGGAAAGAGAAATGACTGAAGTTATTGATTGTGTTAAAAAACAATATAAAAACTCAATTTGGCATACATGTGCATGCACATAGGGGAAGAGAGAGAGAGAGAGAGAGTTACAGTAACACACAAGTCCTTTAGGCAAATGAAATAAATTCTAAATGGAAAATTCTCAGCACAAAATTAGTAGAAATTGGATTGAAGAGCTGTAAAAACAATCAACCAATAATTCTAGCTAAAATCCTTTTGTGGTGAAGACAAAAATGACTGATCAAAATAGGGGGGGGGGGGGGGACATGTTTCTAATGATGGTTAAAGTACGATGCTATTCGTGAATACTGGTATCATGACATAGAAGAAAAACGGTTTGACACCTGAGAACTAAAGCATTCTGCTGCATTCAAATGCAAGAGGGACCCATTAATTATATGATTCCATGCATTCTTAATAGATAACTTTAGCTTATTTTATACAAAACCATAAAATTGGTTGATGTAGTTACATGAACTTATTAATGATCTACTCTTATCAAGTACCTAAGCATGTCTCTTCTTGGGTTACTGATTCTACCCACACCCAAAAGTATCAAAAAATAAATAAATAAAAATAGGTAGAATCAATAGTGCAAAATTTTGAATCATTTAAAACTGGATTGACTGGATCCCTTTCTCAGTTTCAACAAATTGGAGATGTGCACCTATTAGTTACTGTGTTTTTACCTTCAATTATTTCTTTTGGACATTTACCTTTAAGTATTCAATTAAATTATATGCAATTGAAAGATATGAAGTTGGATACACTATAATTCCCCACTATGGCACAACTCATCTCATTTCCACTTTCTTAAAGTTATTTTTAATTGACAGACCTTTAGAAAGTTTGAGCACCGGTGGCAGTCATCCTCCTATGCCAACTGGCTACGATTCAAAATAATGGGAAACTGCAATAAAAACTTAGAGCAAAATTGAGTTGTTGATGATTATTATGCCCCAATTAGTCTGATTCCATGTAAGCCTTAACTCTGCCCTTACATGCAGCTCTCAACGCATCATGTTGAATGAAAATTACCCATTTATTTAAAAAAAAGAAGGTACAGTAGGAAGCGAAATAATAAAGATAATGTATGGTGTCAATTATTGTTCTTGTTATTGGACACCATAATTTCATCACTTTTTCTGTGTTTCTAGAATATTTAACAAGTCTATAATAGGTGCTGACACCACTGGAAGGGAAAAAATGTACCAAAAGAGTTCTAGGGTTAGGACAATAAATCTACAGAAAAGTTTCTTTTAATCCAGGACTGGGAGTCCAAGGGGACTCAACTTATTATTGAAATCATATCATGGAAGAATCAAATATAAGAATATGACAAAAATGATAAAAAAATGTATTTCACCTTGAGAGGAGCTGCACCAGTGAAAAGTTATGATTTAAAGTACATGAGAAAAGACTAAACCAAGAAACAAATAGATGACATGTTAACAGCATAGTGAAGTTAGTCATGTGGAAGCATGTATACATACAAGAAACATGAGAATCAGAATGATTGAAACAGAAGAAATTTCGAAGTATAAACCCATGCAGAGCAGCAATAGTTAGCATATTAAAACCAAGAGTTGCAGTGTTCAGGTAGCAGTACCTGAGAAAGATCCTGCCATCTGCTTTGTTGCCCAAAATTCCGCAAAATGACATTCAAGTCTTGCACCTTCAACACCCCTCCAAATCTGTACAAAGAGTAATATACAGACTGTTTCATTTACATCAAACAACTCTAGTAACAAATCAAAGAAATAAAAGGAATAATTTAAGATGGAAGTAATCAGAAATAAATTCAAGTGAAAAACAACCAGATTTCTTTGAGTCCTCATTTTGATGTTTTGGCAGCCCAAATCCCCCATTAATGTAATGGAGGCCCTTCGTGCCCCCCCCCCCCCAACCCAATCAAAAAAGAGAGAAGATCAGTTTATCAATAACAATGAGATTAGTGTCCCCTCTGTGAACCATGGTATATTATGGAAGTACAAGCTCACTGACTGTGACTAGTGTAGATAAAGGGTCTTTTAATGGTACAAGGGTGAGGTATAGTTATGCAGTAATGGAGAAAAGAAGTTGTAGAGAGTAAAAGATGGAATTAGAGAGAAAAATTCTCAGGTGAATCTTGTCAAAAGCTGCCAAATGAGGAAATCGATATGGTATTTATAGATATTCATTGGAACTTTAGCAATGCAAGGGACGAGATGAATTCTGATCAACATAAGGATGGGTAAACAAGCCAAACAGTGATGATTTTTTTGTGCATTACAGGATCCATCATACAATAGCAGGGAATGTTGATGAAGAATGGAAGATAGTACTCATAGAATCAGTGAAATATAGTTATAATAAAGAAGAGTAACGGGATTGTTATGCTAACCCCAAATGAGATGCAGATGCTAAGATGAATTTGTGGTGACACAAGAAAAGACTGGATAAGAAATGAGTGCAGCTGCAGAATGGTGAAAGTAGCACATTTTGAGGATCATTCAGGGACAAAATATTTCATCCATATCCAATGGAATCTTGGAGAGGAAGAGGGACCATGTTGAAGTACCAATTGTGAGAAGAGTATATGCAGAAAGGTGGAAACAGAACACGTTGAGGAGGGCTGTCCACGTAGTTGTAAGTTAAAATAAGGACTGTCCGAGATAGTTTGATCATGTCCAGTGTGGACATTAGGAGAGCAATAATGAGCATATTGAAGACATGAGTGAGAAAAAGGGGAAAGCAGACCAAAACTAATGTGTGTTGAAGTGATAAGGAATGATTTACCATCACAACAGGTTGCAAGAAGTTTAGCTAAAAACAGAAATGAATGAGGGAAATGGATTCATACTAGATACTAGAAGCTTAATTTAGTTACATGGATTTTATGATCAATGTATCACCAATATAACAGATGCATAACACCAATTTACAGAAGTTTTCTTTTTTTATTAGAATCATTTAAAATTATGATTTCATGGGAAATTAACAAACAATTCCCATTATCATAGTTTCATCAAAATCTGTCTGCAACGAGACAACCTCCAGCACATACCATCTCTAAGAATCTTAGCTAAGTTTCAAATAATTGGACAAAAAACAGTTCATATTCATAAGTTCTAGCTCTCAATCTTGATCTCCACGGCAAATATCACCCCAAGCCCAATACCTACCACTAAAAAAAAACTGTTTAATGAATTAACACGCGACCCCTTGCCTAATTTCAACCTTAAGGAACAATTCCCACAAAAGGGTTAATTTCTTGGAATTATAAGTTCCATGTATCATTCAGAGAATCCTTTTTTATGTAATATCAAACAAGTAAAATCAAATACCACACAAAAGAAAGAAAGAAAAGGCATCACAGCTAAATTCCAGAACCCACAAAACCAGGCAAGTAGATAAAAAATTGCATTCAAAAGTTACCTTGGAAGGGTAAAAAACGATTAAAACGTAGTTCACATTTTCACTGAAAAGTAAAATCTTGGCACTCGCACTGCATTTTTACGGCATATTATCATTCAAGAATAAAAAAACAAAGGAAGAACCTTTGGAGAGCAGAATCCAAATGGGGTGATTGTTGAACTTGAAGAATGGCATTTTTTCTAGCCAAGTATGGCTTTGAGTGACGCCTTTGAGCGTCAACTGCACAGCCGTTTTGTGGGTCATTACAAGAGATATCGACAAGTGTTGGTGTTGATGCTGCTGCTGCTGCTGCTGCAGAACTGCGTTGGCTGCCTCTGCCGCTGCCGCTGGTGGTGGTGGTGGATACACGAGGAGTTAATGGGAAAGATAAGGGTGTTGGGCGGGGGTGGATATGGTGAAACCCTGTGCAAGTGCTTATAGGTGATAACTCCATTCTTCTGGGTTGGCACCAGCGAAGGAAGATTTTTTATTTTTATTTCTTCTGTGAAGGTAATTATAAAATATTCGTCCTTTAAAGAAGGGAAAATTGCAGCTTTGGCAGACTTCCACCTTTTCAATTGCGCCAAGTACTTCATTTTCATTTTTTCTTTTTCTTTGGCTATTTTTTACTATTAGGACGGTATTTTTAAAAAAATGATAAAATAATATAATTTAAAAAAATCAGAGAAATAATATAATTTATACATATCATAGTTGGAACGATAGCACAATATTTAACTTTATTGATATTTAAAATCATGACATTTTGAATAAATTGTGAAATATATTGTATAAATTATGATGAAGAGAGATGAAAGGAAAAAAAAGAAATTTTAGAAACATATTAAAACTCCAATTATAACTTTATTAATACAATCATAAAAATCTCAACAATATAAATTTAAAAACATTAAAAAAACCATCATGACGAGAGTGAAGCCACACTTGTCGTCAAATGAAAATAAATCCTCACTACCTTCGAACTATGAGTATGACACACTTTTGTCATTATTAATTATTTTTTTTGGTGTCATTGAATTCGTCTTATTAAGAATTTTCTAATTATATTGGTGATATTATAATTAAAGTTTCGATGTCCATCCAAAGTTTTTTTATTTTCTTCTCTCTCTCCTCTACCTTCTTCTTATCATAATTTATGCAGTTTATTTTACAATTTTTTTGAAATGTTGTGTTTCTAATAGCAATAAATTTACATGTTTGTATATGTACAAATTATATTATTTAAATAGTTTGAAAAAGAATTACTTAATTTACCTCCTTCTATTTGTATTTATTTATATGGCCAACCATCTAAATAAACAGACTCTTAATTGCCTATAAAGTTTTTGTATATTGTAAATCCTAGTCGTAAGTACGAGAGAGAGAAAAACAAGCATATGGCCAAGTCAATAACCAATTTATTCAAGACTGTCCTATTCTAGTATTTATTTACCCATTTCAAATTAGCCCTAAAGTTTATAAATTTTTATCCAATAACCTAAAAATTATCTTGATCAAGTTGTGCTTGAATGACTTAATTATAATTAACTATAATTAAGTCACTACTTTTTTGACCATCGAGTCACTCAAATGATAATTAAAACAATTATTTTATTTTTTAATTATCTAGTAGGTGGTCAAGTGGTAAAAGCTCGTGATCAAGGGATTTGCTCTTCCTATGATCTCAGGTTTGAGTCTCGTGGTTGCTAATATGATGACCACTAGAGGCTTACATCGTCGTTAATTTCAGGATCTATGAGATTAGTTAAAATACACGTAAGCTGAGCTGAACACCTACATTAATAATAATAAAAAATATTTTATCTTCCTAACAAATATTATTCTTCAAGAAGTATATTCAAACTCAATTGAAATATAAAATTTCAACTTTGTATCTAGAACTTTTAAATTCTAGCACAATAAATCCTCCAATGTTAGGTTTTAAATTTGTAATTAAGAAATTACTAGCTAGGAAACTTTTCATTCGGTGGGTTTTCCACCCTTAAATAATGATTGGAAGATGAATATCTTTTTCTTTGATCATGATTAATGTTTAAATTTCTTATTATAACCTCTCTCTCTATTTTTTTTTTAATTCAATAAAGATTGTTGTTAGCATGCTCTACCAACAAAACTTTTCGAGTAAAGAAAAAAAAAAAAACCACCTTACCAAATATAGATTCTACAAGCCAAATAAGCTAACTTGTGATTTAACTAACTCGAGTTTAAACCAATCTAAATAAAAAATAATTATTTTAAAAAGTGTTTGAGAACATAGTGATTGTTTTCTAAAATGCTTTTCACTTTAAAATATACTAAAATAATATATATATTTTATTTTTTTAAAATATTTTTAATATCAATACGTCAAAATAATTTAAAAATATAAAAAAATAATTTTTTAAAAAAAAATTCTCAAAACTTTTTGAAACGTGGGCAATTTCAAACACCTGTTGACCTATGAAAAACATAAATTGAGTTTTACAACAGTGGACCAAACTTAAGAACATAAAAGATAAAGACAGAAGAATCTCACATGTAAGAGTTATGCCTTTCTTTTTCAGCACTTCTTTTAA
>Ga0325403_1002278_pt1 | contig 16870 bp, 11 predicted proteins | sample PopdelMetagenome_19_FD_205665 | JGI IMG/M metagenome (GOLD analysis project Ga0325403, IMG submission 205665) | Populus deltoides microbial communities from Bellville, Georgia, United States - Xylem-PdKOR-R4 | ecosystem: Host-associated > Plants > Phyllosphere > Stem > Wood/Secondary xylem...
AATTTATAAACTTCTTTTTAAATAAAAGGTGTCAAGATAACATAGTTTGATGCTTTAAAAAATAATTAAATTAACCTTTCCTAGCCATACCACGAAAAAACTCTAATGTCTCTTATTTTTAAATTTTATTGAAATATATACTTATGTTTCGTCAAGAAATCTTAAATTCATAATCCTAAGAGGTGTAACTTAACTAGTCAGGTCTTGGATTTGCTCCCTAAAATCACTAGTTCAGGTCCCACAAATCTTAGGGCCACTGAAAACTTACATGGTCGTTAACTTCAGAATCGTGAAATTAGTCGAGGTACATGCAAACTAACTCCAACATCCATGTTAATAAAAAAAAAATCTGGAATTCATTCTCAATTTCAAGTCAAAACCTTTAAGTCTTTGACCATGCAAAATGTTGTCCAAAATCAAATTTGTTTTTTAGTTTTCTTTTCTTTTCTTTTTTATAATATTGGGGTTACGTATCCCAATATTGATTGTCAAATTAACACACTAATTACATGTAATTTAGGAGATCTTGTGCTTTCAATTTGACTTGGTTTCATTCCCACTTTTTTTTAAGTAGAATAGGAAAATGGTTTGACTTTGATTTTTAATTTTTTTATTGTTTTACATTATTTATCTATTATTATCTTTGAATCCCTTATATTTAAATAATATATTCTCAAATAAGCCTTAAATATTATAATTTCATACTTTCCATCATTTTTATCTTCATATTCAACATATTTTTTAGCAACAGCCTCTAAAATTTTATTTCTTGTAAAACTTAATAACTTTATGTTAGAATAAGAGACGCATAAAAAAAACTTTTTTTTTTTGGCAAATATTCATGTTTTTCAACAGTTATAAAGTATTAAAAAATAATGAAAATTATATATTTGAGTTTTATTATTTTTTAATATAAGTTTATAGTTTTGTTGATTAAATGATTATAAATTTATATTTTATTATCTTATTTTATTTGATAAAAATTAAATATAATATAATGATGAATATATATAAATTTTATTGAAGGAGATCTATTAAAAAATAATATCTTAGAATATAACATAACAATCTAAGTTTTTAGATTTACATAGTTTTTGTTTTACTCGAAGCATGATAATTCATTTCCAACATCTCAGCTTATTGTCAACTTTAAAAAGGCTTTGATCGTTTGAGGTTTTTCTTGAACCTCGTCAACACTCCAAACAAAATTAATATAATACAAAACAACAATTGAAATACAGTTCTTTCTATAAGATTAAATCAAACTGGAGTGTCTTGCAAGCTCAAAGAAGCTTGCATCGGTCCAGACTTAATTAGGCAAGAGCCAAGTAACAAGACAGTCAAAGGGAACAAAGATTTCTGTTGATTCTTCATTTGAAATTTTGTTCCAAGAAATTGAATAAATCAATTCTAGAATAGATTAGCCTCTTTACCCGTGATTCTCCGTGAGGTTAGATTTTTTTTTTTTTTTTTAATAAAAAACAATGTTCAAGTGCTAAAAATATGTAAAAAAATATAAAAAATTGTTAATGATAAATATGTAAAAATGATAATTAGAGCTAAGTCAACCCAGTTTTACATCCTGTCAAACTCGTGATTTAAATTATGTTACTGGAATAACTCGCGGTTTAAAAAGAATTACAAAGCTATTTAAATAAAATGTATTAATTTTTCTAAACTCGTGACCCAAATCATTAAATTTGAAGCATCTAATGTAAAAAATCATGAAGTCCAATTCAAAAAAATATATATATTAAAGGATAAAATTGAAAAAAATTAAATGGCTCATAAGGATTTTAAAAAATATATATAAAATCAAGATCTCTATAAACTATTATTATTAATAAATAATATCATCAGCATCAATATTACTATCATTATTGTTGTTGTTGTTGTTGTTGTTGAAAAAATAAAAACCATGAACTTGATTTAAATGATCAAATTGCAAGCTATAAGGACTTTGATAAAAGAGCTATAAGAACTTTGATTTAAAAAATTAAAAGTAAAAGGACTGAATTGAAATATTTTATATATACAAATTAAGAACAAGTTGTTAGATTAAAAACAAACAAAACTTCAACAAAAGAAAAAATGACTAAAAAATAATAATCAAAACTCAAATGTTTGAATTTCAAATAACAAAAAAAAATAAGGACCATAATGTATTTACAGGGATAAGAGAAAAAAAATAAACAAAGAAAAAAATAGTTATTAGAGTTATATCGGCTAGATTTGGAGAACATGCGCCTCTTATAATGAAAGAGGAGTTGACAATGAATAATCTGAGACAATGAATGATCATTTTTTACAACTAGAAATCATCACACGTAATGCCAAAGCGTGCAACAATTCCAACACATGTTAGTAGCTTTCCAATAAAAAAATTATTATTTTTAATAGTAAATGACATAACTATCCTCAATCAAACTCGTAATTAACAAAAAAAAATAGTGCTAAAATACTAAAATACCTCTGAAAATAATGAATTAAATGTTTTGCATCTAAGGTTACATATTGTATAAAAAGAAAAGAATACCTAAATACCTTTACCTGACATCACTTAATTTTGTTTGCTACTCGTGGTATTTTGGTTTTTTTATTGTTTATGAAAATATTAAAAGGACAAAAATACTTTTAAATAAAACAGTAATAACTAATAAACCCCGTAAAAATATCAAAATAATCTTAATCCAAAAACATTCATTTTTTAATGTGAAGAACAAAATGATCACCACTATACACTGATGAATAGAAAGATACAAGGGAAATTATAATAAATTTCCTATGCTTTTTAGTATATTTATTATTTGTTATTGCCCAACAATATATATGTTAGTCAAAAGAGATAATAATTTTAACCAAACTCAATGGTCATACAACCCAAATGGATAGGAATTCTTTTTACCCATTCGGGTTTAGATAATACTCGAAGTAAAAAAATCATATTCGGGTAGGATATAGATATTTCCTTGCTTGACCCGAAATCTTACCCGAACCCAACTTGCGCTGCATAAAAAACCCTTAAAGTTCGAAAAGATTACATTTTAAAAAAAAATATTCCCTATCCACTCCAGCCGTCTCCACTCTGCTCTCTTCCTCTCACTCTCTTCTCCAATCTGCACTTCCCCGGCCAGCAGCAGACGTTGACAGCAACACTAGCAGGCATTAGCCCCAACTAAATCTGTCATCTCAGCAAACAACAACACTCTAGAGATTTTTCTCTCCAAAGAGCTGAGACTTCACTCACAGGGACTGTGATGCTGTGAAGGCCTTTTTTACTTCAAATCTATAGTTGTGTTTGGGCTAAACCTTCTGATGCATTTGTTTTGGTTTTGGAAATATATTCTTCTGGGTTTTGCAATGCCTGATACCCGATGGATATCCGACACCTGATCTGGTTTGGGTAAAAATTTTAAGATCAAGTTCAAGTATGAATAATGAAAAACCCCATATAATTATTGTCATCCCAGTCACGAGACAGTAAAGCATTAAATAGGAATTAAATGGTGGGCTCATGTCCTCTGTGGAATGGGTATCCGGGCAGCCCATAAATGATGCATTGTTTGGTCGGAGGATTATGTGACGAGATGGTAGCGACGGTGACTGTGATCTTAAAGTGACTGTGATCTTAAAGTGGTGGGATGACGATGGATGTGACAGTAATAGTAGTGGTGGACCAGTAGTTGTTGTGACAGTGATGGTGTAACAATATCAGTAAAATAGTGGTGGTAATTAAACATGATAGCGAGGATAGCTTGTTAAACTCGATCTAACATGTTCACTCAGTCTAATAAGATATCTCGGAAATATATGATTCAAAATCTAATTTTAATTGGATTTTTTAATAAAATTAGAAAAAAAAATTGATGAAGTGAAACTAAGCTAACTAGATCAAACCTATATTAACTGGACTGCATCAATATAAAAAAATTTAAAAAAATAAAATAATATTATTTTAATAACAATAACTTACTCTGAATTAACTTCAAGTATTTTTCTAGATCAACCCTATCTAGATTTGAGAATTATAATGGTGAAAACAATAAAGTAAAAATATTGTTTTAAAATTTAGATCGGCTCGACAGGTTGATTTAGGATTCTGTCGATCTAGAACCAAGACTAATTACTATTGAAAAAAAACAAAATAATATTGTTTTAATAACAATAATGAACTCTGAATTAACTTGAAGCATTTTTATAGATCAACCCTATCTGCATTTAACAATTATAGCGGTGAAAACGATAAAGTAGCAATATTATTTTAAAATTTAGATCGGTTCAACATGTTGATTTAGAATTTTATCGATCTAGAACCAAGACTAATTAGTATTGAAAAAATAGAAGAAAAAAAACCCTAAAAAGTTGACCTAATTTTAAAATAATATCATTTTACTTTTTAATTAAAAAATATAATGAACCCGGGTTGAACGCAGAGTCAATTTCAAAAACATGAGTAGCAATGATATCCTCTTCAAGCCATTATGGTAAAGTGAATGGAGGTTTCTACCGGTATTATGGAAAAGTCCATGAAAGTTTCATTTGAAAGGCCCGTCTAAAACTTGAGTTGGGTTGAACCCATTGAGCTAGAATTTATTACGCCACCGCATTTTTGGGCTTCTAATGGACTCACAAAATCTCTATGCTAAAAAATCAAAATTAGAGGACAGTTGTATACTTTGTGAAGATTAGCCAGGATTAATGGAGGGCATACCATTTTAGGTGCTGCCATTGACATTTACATATAATTTAAAATTAGAACAAAATCTTCATAGAGTGGTTCTTTTTGTGGATGATTATGCTTTTTAAATTGTTTCTTTAGATTTTTTTTATGATTTTGATGTGTTAATGTAAGAAAATTTTAAAAAATATAAAAATATTATTTTAATATATTTCAATTAAAATTTATTTTTAAAAAATACTTTACATTATATTATCAAACACGCACTTTCACTACCTCCCCTTCTACCAGAAGAAAGAAAATAAAGTGTCTTAATTAAAATTATTTTGGTAATGAAAGTAAAGGAATGATAAGTATAATTGGTGATATTAGAAATAATATAAATTATATTTTGAAGTCTTATATAACAATTTAAATTTTTTGGTTAAGTTGATTCTTTGATATAATATCAAAGTCTTGATAACAAAATGATCACATATTTGAATCTTACCATCATTATTCTCTCTTTTAATTAAAATTAATTAATAGCAAAAAATAGTATGAACATATTTAAGTTTAAAGCCTAAATAACTTTTACTTAAGAGGTGTATTAAAGAATAATATATATTATATCTTGAAGTCTTACCTAATAACTTAAATTTTTAGATTAAATTGGTTCTTTAATATATCGAATCTTTTCTCGAGGGTGAAAATTGAAAAAAAAACAACTTTTCTATCATTAATATAGATATTCATGTGTTTTATGATAAAATATTATAGATTGAAATAAAATATACTAATACAAGAAAGCATAATAAAAATATATTCTTAGTTTTTAAGGATACAATCCACGATGATATATCTAATTTTTTTTTAATTTAATAAATTTGATGAAGTTTAAGAAGAAAACAAAGAAAAAGTATAAGGAAGAGACCAAAATAAAGCATATGAATGAATAATATGGCTTTTAAATAATTATATATTTGATTTTTTTTTAGTTTGTATGAATTAATTTATTTAAAAAGGAATTCTCTTTGATGATGTAAATTTTAAAAGTAGCACAACTTGCTAAACTTTTAACAGCTCAATATAGGATAATGATGGGGAAACAAAACAATTTATAGGATCTATTTATTTTAATTGTAGAATTCAAACTCAAAGTCAATTGAAAAAGCGTATGGAATAGTTAGATCATCAAATCAACTCAAATAACTCATTTTTAGTAAAATGATATTATTTTATTTTTAATTTTTAATTATTGATATTGACATGATCAACTCAACTATATTACTAAAAACTCAATCAATCAACCAAGTTTTACAAATTTAATACAACTTATAACATAATTCTAGTCCGGCTTTAAATTGCAGGTTTTCTAAGACTCTGTTTGTTTGCAGGAAAGTTGTTTCCTTTTGAAAAGTGAATTCCGGGGAAAATGAATTCCAGAAAAGTACTTTCCGATGTTTGGTAGTGTTATGGAAAATGAACTGGAAAACATTTTCCAGTGTTTGGTTATGTTATGGAAAATGAACTGGAAAATAATTTATTAATAAATTAATTTCTTTTTCAAGTTTATCTAATATATATAAATATTTAATATAAATATTTAATCACTTACAATAAAAGAATGAAATCTAAAAAGTATAATGATGAATTTTTTTATTATAATATATATTTATACATAGCTTATTTTATAAAATATAACTATATATGTCATATCATATTATATAGAAATAAGCTTGCGAAATATTTTTTAAGTAAAACCTATTACTATATTTTTTTCAATTTTAAAAGCTTAAAATAAGTTTTTTTTTCATATGAAGAAAGCCAAATTAGTTTATGGTAAGAGTTATATATTTGGGTTTTTTTTTTGGTATGAAGTTTTTTTTGAAAAGATAAATAGATTCAAAAAATATTTTGATGGGTTTTTTGGATAAATATTTTTTTTTACGGGTAAAGGCAATTATCCCTTTAATATCCCTTTAATATATATCAAATAAACATCAAGAAATAAATATAAATATCTAATATCAAAAAAAGTCATGCATAAATATTAAGTTTCTATATCATATACATACATATTAGTTCAAATTACAAACATAAACATGCTAGACCGAATTAAACAAGTAAACATACTTGTCAAATAACAAACATAGTCTGAACCCAAATTTTAAACATAGTCAAACTATCTTAGCAAATAGGCTTGTAGTAGTGTTGGTTCACAAAATTCTGAACCCAAATTTTCCTCAAATTAACATTTTTTGCCATAAATGCTTTTGCCATCATTTCATTTTGGACCAAATAATCAAATGCATCCCCAAGAGTAATCTTATCAAAGCCTTCAATTTTCATTACTTCCGCATACAACGCATTAACATCAACTTGATTTTTGCTGAGGCTTTGAATTGTAAGTGCTACATCTCCAATCTGTTTAGACAACTTTTCAACACCATTATCTTTATATATGCGATTTCTCTTCCTATGTTGCCTCTTTTGTGTACTAGAAGAAGATGTCTCTTTTCCCTTAGCAGTTTCTTCATATTCCCCTTCATTTTCAATTGAAATTGATTGCTCTTCAGTATTCTCTTCCATGTTGACATCAGTATATGATTTGGCATAATTTCTAGTTGCCATGTCTTTTCCAACAATAATTGTCATTGCCTCGTACATATCAAGTTTTTTGTTGAGAAACTTGTCATGATTGGGATGTACTTGTTCATAAAGTTTAGAATATGCAATTTTTTAGTTCATTGTATAACATTTTAGAAACAAAAGTAAATATAAAAATTACAAAGAGTATACTATTTATCATACCTTTACTTCTTCATCATATACATCTTTCGAAACAGTAATCATCTTTAGACAATCATCCCAGCCAAAGCCACTTTTATTTTTAAGTTTGGTTATTATGCCCCATTCTTTTTTCACAGTCTTGAGATGATTGTCCACATGCTTAGGCTCGCATTGCACGTTGAACTTTTAACTGATTTCTATAGCCACCTTAACAAAAGATTCTGCTTTAAATGTCAAAGAAGGTTTGCTTCCTTTAAGTGCCTCCTCAGCTAATATCTCAAGTAACATGTGCGACATAGGCTTAGACCATGTGAAATGCTTGCCCTTACATTTTTCATTTTGTGTGGAACTCATTTCTACAAAAAAAAATATATAAATCTATACAAAATAAAAGCATATAATATTTAGATTTAATAAATTTCATATAAAAACTACAATTAATATTTAAAAGAGAATACATAAAATACATAAGAACTTATAATAAAATCAACAACTACTCCAAATACATAACAAAGATAATACAAACTCAAGCAAGACATAATAAAAACAAACATATATAATTAACACTCAATTACTAGTTTCTTTGAGTGTTATAATCATTCCACATGATTGATGCAATCATTTCTCTTTTTGTTATCCACTCCCTATTCTCTTTCCTTTCCTCCCGTTGACTTAAGTTGATTGTTCGTCTAATTGGTTCACTTTCCGAACATATTTCTTCCATAAGAAAGTCATAAGGATCAACTCCCATTATGTGATTATGAATAATACAACATGCAAGCACAACATCTACTTGTGTTTCATAAGACCAAAAAGATTTTCTATCAATTGATCTAAAACGACTCTTCAAAATACCAAACCCTCGCTCAATAGCGGTTCTCAATGAAGAGTGTCGAAGATTAGCTCCTTTTCATTTTCTAGTGAACATTCTGTAAACTCATTCAAGTGATATCGAACTCCACGAAAAGGAGAAATGATTCCTTTTCGAATACCGTAACCAGCATCACCGAGATAATATTTCCATACAAATTAAAAAAAAAAAACCTATTACTATCTTTATGTAATAAGACATTTTATATGTTTATTGCATATAATACATACTTTATTATATACCTTCTGGAATTTTTAGACCATTAGGTCTTGATAATGCATCACCTAAAACCCGTGAATCATGGGCACTTCCTTCCCAGCCAGCTAAAACATATATAAATTTCAAATCAAAAGTCATAGTTGCTAAAATATTTTGTGTTGTTCCTTCTTTTCGACCTCGAAACTTTCCTTGAATCTCAACAGGAACATTTGCAGGAACATGGGTACCATCAATTGCTCCCACACAATCCTATATAAACATGAAAAAATAATTTATAACCTTTTCTTCAAGATATAATTACTTAAAGTATAAAAATATTGGTATTGTTTTCATACCTTAAAATAAGGATAGAATCTTCGATTATTCATTATCTCTGCTGGAACTATATCCTCTGAATCTTTAATAAGGTGTTTGTATAACTTAAGAACTGCTTTTAAAACAATTCTAAAGTAACGATGGATAGTTTTAACAGACCTATAGTATACACCACTAATAAAACGAAATCTTTGGTTTTGGCCTACAATTTGTAAGAACACTATTACTTGCTCCCTAATGGACACATTTTGAGTTGATCGTAATAGGTCACGACTTGTGAGAACATCGCACAATCTATATAAGACAACAGGTTTCATACGAATTTTTTCAACACAATGTCTATCACCTCGATTCAAAATGCTGTCAATATAGAATTCTCGTTGAGCAATTGCATTTATACGTGGTTCTCTTGGTATATAAATTCTATTTTTTTCTTGTTCAATAATAGCTAGCCCTGTTGCTATCACAGTTACAGCTGCTCCCATACATGCTGCATGAATTATCTTACTATCCATGACATGAAAGTGAAGTTTTCTGATAACAAAACCTAAAAATTTGGGGAAATAAATATTAAAAAAAGCATATAAAATACTTACACAATCAATACAATAAAACCGTTTTGAAAATTATACAATTCAAAGTTCACAACATTTAGAAATTGCGAAATGAAATTCATATAATTACTAGCATCGTCCTACAAATTTATCCATATATAACAAATATAATCAAATACTAATCATGAATTAATCAAAGCAAAATAAAACAAGCACATCTATAAATATAGCAAAATAAAACAATAATTATGGCAAAAAAAACATGCTTTTTAGTGTTATCAATGTTTTTATATTTGATTATGTTAATTCCTCTTATTAAACTTCCTCTCGGTCTCGGTTCCCCTGTAATCCTCATCTAATTCCCCTTCCACTGGTTTCTCCCTTCCATCGGTTTCTCTCATCTAATTCCCCTCCCTTCCCCTGGTTTCTCTCTTCCCCTTCCCCTGGTTTCTCCCTTCCCCGGTTTCTCTCTTCTTCCTCTTCCCCTGGTTTCTCCCTTCCCCTTCCCCTTCCCCTTCCCCTATTCGGTTTCGGTTTCTCTCATCCCCTTCCCCTTCCCCTTCCCCTATTCGGTTTCGGTTTCTCTCATCCCCTTCCCCTTCCCCTTCCCCTTCCCCTGTTTGGTTTCAGTTTCTCTCTTCCCTTTCCTCTTCCCCTTCCCCTGTTTAGTTTCGGTTTCCCTCTTCCCCTTCAGTTTCTGTCATCCCCTTCCCCTTCCCCTTCCCGCTCCTCCTTTCCAGTTCTCCTCCCTCTCTCCCCTGACTACTTCTACTGGGACTTGAAAAAAAAAAGAGCAAGGGGCTGGATCCGGGGATATGGTGGCTAATTCCAGTTCTACACATTGCCTCTCTCTCTTTATGCTTCCACCTGGGATATGGTGGCTGGATCCGGGGACGGGGAAACCGGGTAGGGAATGCTTTTTGCTGGGGAAGTTTGGCCAGTTTGCTTTGATTGATTCACAATAATCTTCAGGGTAGGGATTTTGCTTTGATTTGTGGTTTGTTTGGTTCTGCCGGTTCTGCAGGATGTGAGTGAGGAAGAATGGAAAACATGTGTTTTTTATGGCTTGCTTTGTGAATTTAGGTTGTTTTGAACATAATGAATATGACGAGGAAAGATGAAGCAAACTGTGTTATGTCATGGGAAAAATATGACAGGCAGTAGATTTATCAAGAAGATGAAGAATTTATGCTATAATTCTTACAGATTTAAGAAGATAAAAATATAAAGGAAAAGAAAATAAACATAAAGGAAATAATAAATGAAACAAATACCTGAAATGATTTGAGAGAAACCGTGATTTAAGAGCTTCCAATTGTTCAAGAAAAATGATGCACTTGTTGCTGCTTCTTAAATTGTTGATGAAAAGAGAGAGACGTGATTTGAGATTTTGAGAAAAATATGTATAATGAAAAAAAAAAGGAAAGTGTTTTCCGGTTCTTATCAAAAGAAAAACACTTTCCTTTGTTAAAGTTGTGTTTTCTGTGTTGACCGGAATTAAATTTCCGTTTACTAGTTTTCCATGTTGTTGCCAAACATGGAAAAACAAGGAAAGTGAATTCCTGGAATTCACTTTCCTGCAATCAAACACACACTAAGTTAATTCACCTTGTTATATCAGTTTAACAACTATGCTATATATTGCAAAATAAATTGAACTTTTTGAAAATAACTCAAAAAATCAACTCATTGGTTAAAGAAAATTTTATTTGACTTCGCTAATCCTTTGCTTCCTAACTTGCTATTTTTCCTTCCATTTTATAATTTGACCCTTTGGAATAGGAAGCTTTGTCACCTCTAAATTTCTCAAAATCTTACATTTATATGAATACTCTATAATTTTTTTTATTGATGATATTCTAAAATCCAATATACTTTTATATGAGGTTTTAGAATGTTTGGACAACGGGTAATCATACGTTCATGTCAATATACCCTTCTCCAGAGTTTACTAAGTTAAGAGTTGGTAGTAGAAGGTTTAACACCTGCAAAATAGTTCTTTTATTGGGTTTAGGGACTCTCCAATGATAAAATCAGTCACTTTTAATACAGGATTGCAATAAATAAGTTGATGAACTTTAAATTCTAATATGAGAGTGTTTATTCTTGTTTTTATATGATAAATATTTTTATAATTAAAGTATAAATATTTAGAGAATATAAATTGTGAACTCTTTACCTTGATGTTTCAGGAGATATAAATAGTCTTTAAACCTTTTTATGTTGCTTGAATGAAATGGCTATAGTGTCATTTACTCTTGATAACTTTAATAAGATATAAATATCTCTTATACAATATTAACAAGTGATAAATATCTCTTACACAGTGTTAATGTTGATGGAAATATGGTGGGCCCTTAGAAGACTTTTATACGTGTAGAGAGGTGATTATTCTAAACTTTTAATATTTCATATTAGAAGTTATAAGAATAAATAAACAAGGCCTCTTGAACCAACATAAGGCCTATAACAATCATCAGTTTAATACCCACTTTGACTCGGAGTGATATTAATCTCAAGGATGATGGGTCTGGCAGCTTGCAATACCTAAATATACTTGGGTTTAGTGCGTAGTTGGACCCAAGTATTTTGGGTTTGACAACTCGTCATAGCTATATGTATCTGGGCTTAACGCGTAGATGGACCTAAGAATATTGGATCTAGCTCCTCGTTAAACCCTTATGTATTTGGGCTCAGTGCGTAGCTAAACCCAATAATGTTAGATTTGCACCTCATCAGACCCAGATGTACTTGGGCTTAGCATGTAACTAAATCTAAAAATGTTGGGTATGATAACTTGTTAGACTCAAATGTATTTGGGCTTGGCGCATAGTTAAACCAAAGGATATTTGGTCTAGAAATTAACCAGACTCATATGTATTTTTGGCTCAGTACGTGGTTAAGCCCAAGAATGTTGAGTCTAATAGTTTGATAGAGCCACGTCTATTTGGGTTGAACACATAGTGGAACCCAAAAACATTAAACATGACAGCTCACTAGAATCATATATATATATAGACTCAATACAGAGCAGACTCATATATATATGGGCTCAATACAGGGCAAAACACAAAGATATTGAGTCTCAAAACAAATCAGACCTATATAATCTAGGCTTGACAGTTTGCCTAGCCTTACGATGTTGGGTTATCATGCTACATTTCCTTTTAAACCTAGGCTTAAACAAGAAATAACATATATATATAAAAAAATACTACGATCCATCACTAAAGAAAAAGATAGTATTTAATAAATTTCTGAAATATTTAGACAATTAAGTCATAGCAATAAAATTTAATATCATAATATAGTTTTTTTTTTGGAAAATAGCATGGACAAAAAAAAATTATAGAAAATAGCATTGTTAGGAAAAAATAAAACATAGTCGGGCAAAATGTTGTTTTAAATAAAACATTGGTCCTATTTTCTTAAGAAAAAAACCAAATGATGTTAATTTTTTAAAAAAAAACTTTGTAATATAAACGGAGAAAGAAACAACGTAGTTAGGAACAATATTTTTTAAAAGAAAGCATCAATACATTGTTAATATTAGCATTAATCATTTCATATATCTTAGTTTCTATGCAGTGATAAAGAAATAGACTGGAAAATAAATAAGGTTGTCAAAGTTTATTTTTGTATTTTGAATTGTGTTTACGAGCATTAATAGAGGTACCGCCTAAACCTTTTTGGATAGCTCGTACAACGTCAACCAACCTTCTAAAACCGTTTTCCATAGTGATATTATTATTATACTATTACTACTATTACTATTGCCATTATTATTATCATTACTATTATCTCTGCTACTATTATTAGTATTTTTATCATCATCATTCTTCTTCTTCTCCCTCTTATTATCATCATCATCATTATTATTATTATTATTATTATTATTATTATTATTGTCACCACTCTATAATCATTATAGCAAATTATTATAACTACTATTATTATCATTACTATCATCATCATCATCATTAATTATCATTATCATTATTATTATTATTATTATTATTATTATTATTGGTATTATTTTTATTATTATTACCATTATTATCATAATTTTCACTATCATTACTATTATTACCAAAATTATTATCATTGTCACCACTCTACTACTACTACTACTACTACTACTACTACTACTACTACTACTTATTTATTTTGATTAGCGTGGGTGTCCGAGTCAGCTTGCGCGTACCTCGACTAATCTTATAAGTCTTGAAGTTAACAACCATGTAAGCCTCCAGTGGCCCTGAGAGGACTCAAACTCGTGACCATTGGGGAGCAAACTCAAGACCTGACCAGTTAAGTTACCCCTCAGGATTATTATTATTATTATTATTGTTATTAATACTAGTAGTAGTAGTATCATTATTATTACTATCATTAATAATATTATTATTACCACCATCGTCGTCATTATTATTATCATTACTAATTTAATTATTATTTTTGTTATTATATCACTACCATCACCGCCATTACCACAACCACCACCACAACTAGTACTATTGTTGTTGCTGCTATTAATGATGTTGCTGTTATTAAAAAAATAAAAATCATGAACTTGATTTGAATGATAAAATTAAAAATTACAAAAATTTTGATAAAAATGTTGATGAAAACAATAAAAAATCAAAAGAATCATTGCCACCACAACAATTATTATTGTTGTTGCTGCTATTGAAAAAACAAAAATCATGAACTTGATTTGAATGATAGAATTGAAAACTACAAAAGCTTTAACAAAAGTGCCAATGAAAACAATAAAAAATCAAAAGAAAAGAGACTAGATTGAAATCATTATCATTATCATTGAAAAAATAATAATAAACTTGATTTGAATGACAAAAATTGAAAGTTATAAAAACTTTAACAAGAGGGCAAATAAAAAAAATAAATTAAAAGTAAAATGAGCAAATTGAAAAAACATTATATATACAAATTAAAAACCAAGGGTTAAATTAAAAACAATAAAATTTTAACGAAAAAAAAACAAAAAAAATACAAAAATAAAAACTAAAAGGACTTAATATGAAATACCAATAACAATGATAATCATATTGTATTTATCGGGATAAGAGAGAAAAATGAAATAGAGGGAAATGATCACCAGTAATAAACCAGCTATATTTGAACAATATACGTCACTCGTAATGGAATGAGAGATGACAAGGAGATACGGTGGAAGATCAATTTTTACCATCGTAATCATAGTTCAAAGTATAAGACAGCTTTCATGCGCTAACAATATTTTTAAATTAAAAAAATATTATTTTAATGTTAAATTACTTCACTGAACTCAAATAAACCAACAACTAAAAAAAAATTAAATCTAAAAAACTCTAATAGCTATTATCCCAATAAACTAAATTTCTTAGATTTGAGGATATACATGTACGTGTAACTGTTGATATTTTTTACACCTACATGTAACTATTGATTTTTTTATTCTTGGATTTTATTGCTTATTTTGCTGTTTATTTTTTGTTATTTTAAAGTTCATTAAAATATTGAATAACTGAAAATACGTTAAATAAATTAATAATAACTAATATATTGTTTAAAAATATCAAAATATCTCTGGTTCAAAGGGCAATTGATTTTTTTAACCAAAACTAGAGACTCTAATATTCTAGTAAATATTTTATTCTAGTAACTAGTGAAGTGTGTATATAATTACATGAAAATTACCTTTCCTTTTAGTATATTTGTTATCTTTTTTAACAATAAAAACAAACTCTGTCCTTGGAGCCAAACCGGCACCGAGGGGGAGAGCCGGACCCCAAGACTGCAAAAGTTGGAAGGCAAAAGTGGCAACTGAGTGTTTTCATGGAAATGGTTATCCGGCAGAGCAATCGCCAAGCAAGAAAACAACAAGTGAGTTGTGCCATGACTACTAGCATTTTCTTATTCACTGCCTTAGCTGTCCTTTTAATTTATTTTCTTTGACTGCAAAACCTAGGCAAAATCATGCATTGCAGTGGCACACTTCTCAACGAGCTTCAATCCCCATCACAGTGGAACCACCACCCTCATTTGCATGTTTTGTAGAGCCAGTTGATAGATGCTGACGAGAAAAAAACATGAGCAGCGAGGGCATTTATTCCTTCTCGAATTCCAAGCATGGAGTACAAGATGAAACACATGGTAGATGTAGTGTCTTTATGTGCTTAAGTGGTTTACTTTACCATGTAGCTTCGCAGTTTTACATTCGAGTGAAAAAGTCGTATTCTTTTATTGGATGATTTTTGTTATGAATCCACTGTCATAAGTAAACCAGCTTACAAATCCGCGGGTAAAATTAATATAATAGAGGAATGCATTAATGTTAGTACTATAGGATATTGATTTAAATTGAAATAAACAAACTATTTAAATTAAAAAATACATAAAAAGGGAGGGTGACTAGAAATTTTGAAGGAAAAAAAAACCAACTATGCCAAGAGTTGTCGGATCTAGCAATTCAGGCTCGGGCGTCCAACCAACTATCTTAGTTCGGGTTGAGCCCAAGCATGGGATGTCCGCTCCTTTTTATTTTAAAAAACATTAAGCACATGAGATAAGTTGTGTGTTTCGGCATGCAATGCGTCACTTATTGTCTAATTTCAGACAACTTCAGGTGGCCAGAAACCTGTCAAAAAATTAGGTTTTGGAGTTTTGATAAAAAATCATTTTCAACCGGTTATTCATCTTAAAACATTTAAAAATCTCAATAAACTCTTATTAACCTTAAAATAGAAAATAAATCGGTTTAAAATCGTAAAAACAACCTAAATCACAAGTCTAAGTTATCTTTTCCAAGCAACATGAAATGCAAAAATTACCATAATAGAACTTTTTTTTATCGAGTGACATATTTTGACACCTAGCTTTACCGCTTTGGTTATCAAAATTAAAACAACTAATAATTTTTTTTTATTGGTGTTTTTAACCGGGTTTTTTTAAAAACAAATTCAAGGATTAAAAATAAAATAGTGTCGAGTTGAGGAATGACCATGTATTTTTTTATGATATATATTTCAATCATTTTTCTTTTAATTTTTTTTTGATATAATTTCAAACTTAAATCTTATTTAGGCTATAAAATGACTAAATCAATAAAAAAAATCAATAAAAAAAAAAAAAAAAACGAGCTTCACTGTCCAGATCTTTTGGTTATGTAGGCAATATATTATCATCGGTCAATTCAGTGGCATGTAAATTGGAGCTTGGTTTAAGTTGGATTTTATTTTAAACCATTTTTTTTAAAACTAGGATGTTGTTGTTATATATATAAGGGTTGATTAGCCAACCTACGACTAAAGCCTTGAGCTGGGTTTGTAACAATGGATGAATAAAAGTGCATCTTTTATATTGATATAATCATGATGTATTCAAAAACATTATGTGAATATATATTAAACTAAGATTTAGAAAAGAAATTATATATTTTCAACTATCATACCAACCATT
>Ga0325403_1002279_pt1 | contig 16866 bp, 9 predicted proteins | sample PopdelMetagenome_19_FD_205665 | JGI IMG/M metagenome (GOLD analysis project Ga0325403, IMG submission 205665) | Populus deltoides microbial communities from Bellville, Georgia, United States - Xylem-PdKOR-R4 | ecosystem: Host-associated > Plants > Phyllosphere > Stem > Wood/Secondary xylem...
AAAAAAATCACTTACATGTCCTCCTATCACATGATCAAATTAAGTCACAAAAATAAAATCATATTAAGCAATATTTCACTCGAGTTAAGGGTGTAAATCATATAAACTGGTATACAAACATGAGGCATGGGATTGAAGAGACTTCTAAAATTTAAGGACCAAACTTGAAAATGGCCAAAAACACAAGAAGACAAATCGCATGAATTAAAATGCAGCTACTAGAATATTGGAACTCTCAGCTGTGGCTAGCACTACTAGAGAAGAAGTGGCTGAAACGCTAGTGCAGAGAAATTCACAGCTCCCGTTGCTGATGCAGAGAGTGTTTGGCAGTGTGGTAGCGGTTGCTTTTCAAATAACTTTTCGTGCCGAAATGCATGCCAATGATGTTTTTTTATTTTTAAAAAATCATTTTTGACATCAGTACATCAGAACGATCCAAAACATATAAACCATATTAAATTTTAGCAAAAAAAATTAAAATTTTTTGGGAACGCGGTTTGCATCGCATTCCCAAACGCATTCGCAGAGAGGTTCAATGTTGCTGAAGGAGAAGGGGTTGTTATGCATAGGAGAGTTGTTGGAGGAGCTGCTTCGCTGATGGTGAACATACAGAGGCAACTGTTCATTGCAACATTTAATAGTTTTACCCATGGACCTAATTCATCGATGTAAGATAACTTCATCAACAAATTATCACTTTATCAGTAAATTTTTTACCGACTAATTCACTAACAGCCAAAGTCCATCAGCATATCATTCGTCGGTAATTCCATATTTTGTTGCTAATTTTATTGCTAAAAAAATACTGATGGTTTTACAGATGAAAAATACGCGCAAAAAAAATCCCACTGGAAATATACCGACGCAAAATATTCTGTCGGTGATGGTGGCATATACAATAAATATTGTTAAACTCTTGGTAAAATACCGATGGGATATGTCCGTCGGTATACACGTCGGAGATAGTGACATATGCAGTAAATATTTTTCAACTCTTGGTAAAATACCGACGGACTTTATCCATTTGTAGAGACGTCAATGATTGTGGCATTTCCACAAAATATTTTTCAACTCTCGGTAAAATACCGATGGAAAAATACCATTTGGGAATTCGTCGGTGGTGTTTTAATTTTTTTTAAATATTTAGAATAAATAATATAAAATTATATAAATTAATAGTAAAAAAAAAACCAATTACGAAAATAAAATTGTATCACCCATCAAAAATATAAAAATAAAGTTAAATAATATTCATCCAAATATTCATTTTAAATTTAATGTGTTTCCAAAAAAAATTAAACTAGAACAATGGAGGAGGAGGAGGAGGTTGATTTTCCCAGGACCTAACAGCCAAAAAGATGGCGCATATGTATCACCCATCTGTGATCTAATGTCCATGACCATTTGACGGAGTTGTTCATAATCCGCCGAGAGTTGCTCGTATTGTTGTTGCAAGGCCACAAACTTTTTAGATTGGATGCTCATATTGTTGTTGCAAGGCCAAAACTCCTTAGATTGGATGCTCGATACTGATTAGGAGCTCCCAACGAATGAGACACTACAGGCCACCCGCAAGTTCTTGGCCGTAGTGTTGGAGAGCCTGTACACCCAATTTTTATCGGGTCCACCAAATGATCCTACCTTCATCCACAAATCCAGAATGAAATCCGAAAGGGTCAAATGATCATCCCCATATCTCTCCCTCAACCGACTATTATAGGTCTCTTGAAAATGAAAAAAGAAATCATCATATTCAATTCAAGAAAATAATAACTTACAAAATAAAATGGTTGAACGAACATACCATGAAGTGTTGAGTGCGGTTGTCAACTAACTATTGCACTCCCTTTTAGCGATCTTCACTCCGCACGTGTGTCTTTACAAACAGCTCCATTGGGCTCGGCTCACGTCCAAGAGGCTTAGCCTGTAAGAAAACAAATTAATTAATTAACAACAAATTAATTAATGATATATTTCATTTAAATTAATCTTACCATCTGTTTCGTATGTGCAACAAATGGAATGGAGCCGCTGGTGTGCGTGGTCACCAAACCATGAATTTACCGATTTCGGTTGTCGGCATTGGACTGTGAGCATCGTGCGAACCGCTCAGACATCACATGTTGAATATATTGTGGCCATATATCCCCCGGGATGTATGGCAATTTGAAATCCCTCCAAACCGCCATGTCATTCCAGCCTTGTAGACTGTTATCTCTCGTGTATGTTTTGGCTTTTTTTGTGATTCATATCAAAAATCACACAACTTATTTTCATAGTGACAAGTTAGATTTTAAAACATAATTTTTTTTAAAAAATATCGTATTGTTTTCGATGTTACCTAGTTGCCGTGTGATTTTCCCACATGCTCCTCACAACATTGTCATACGCGTTGTCCCACTCTAATTTGTGTTATGTATAAATAATTTTTTTAAAGTAAAAATAATAATTTATTTACAATTATAATGATAATTTATTAAAAATAAGTTGGAAATTAGAAATTAACACCAACATGAAATCTTCAAAACCATGCATCGATATAAGGTCTCCATTCAGGATGTCTGGAAACCTGACTCCATTGAAATAATAGAATCTCCATCGACGATTTAAACGTTGATGATATTACTCGAATGACCTCAATGTTTGTGAACCTGAAAAAAAATTAAATTAATGAAATATTGATTAGTTGTTCATAAATTATGTTATAATTAAAAAAAAACTAAAACTGAAACAAACTTACATTGAAATGTCGTTTTTCCAATATGCCTCGTACTTGCGAGTGAATTAATTTTGCTGTGACTGGGCTCGAACCACAGGGAGGTGAACTATATAAAATTAAAAACAATAAATGAAAAGGAGTTGAAGAGAACTTTTGAGATGTGATATTGATGTAAGGATTAAACAAAGATAAAACAATTATCAAGGTTATAGAATCCATTAATGGTATTTCAAATAAGTATAATATAAACTTTTTTTATTTCTCAACTAGAAACCACACACAAAGGAGGTTTCAATCAGATTATAAATTATTAACATGATTATAGTAATTATCTTATTTGAGTAATGCCTATACTTGTAAATAGTGTCAGGTATTCATGATGATAATTTATGTTAACAACAAATCAAGTTCCTTTCATAGCATAAGTGTCAGTTATACAATACAGTAGGTTATGAAAGTGCCAAGTATTTATTGTATTAAGGGTTGTTCAACACAAATCTAGATTAACCATTTAATAAGCAAGGTATTATGATTGAGTCAGAGAACAAATACAAAGCATGTTAGTATCAAACATTAAAGTTCATGTTGAGTTTATACTATACTTATTCTAACACCATTAGTGAAACATTTTCACCTCGATATAATAAACTTAGCTAAATATTATGAAAAAGAGAAACATGAATAAACTAGATAAAAGCATAATAATAATATACATTAACTAAGTAAAGGAAATGAAAAGCATAAACAAGAGATTAATATAACATGAAATAAAACTTGAACATTAAAAAATACAAAGAAAGAGAGTAAGAGAAAGATCTTGATCTGAAAACCAAAATTTCTAAATATATGGCAAATGCCTCCTTTTATAGGTTAAAATTTAGAATTATTGATTTGATGACTAATTATTGAGTGGGTGGCCACCTCTTGACTTGGTGACAAACATTATCTTCTTGACTAAAAGTTAAAGAAAGATTACTTATGTTAAGAAGAGGGGGATATTTTTAGGGGGGTGGTTGTTTGCAGTTTGGGAGGGGAGAGTTGGGATGGGGAAGAAGAAGGAGAAATAAAGGAGGAGAGGGTCGACAAAGTGGTGATGTATTAACTTTTACCGATGGAATCACCGATGGACTAATTTCGTTAGTGATGCCATCGACAATTCTGTTGGTGAATGGAATGTCACTATACGGAGATCCTGGTTTGAATCCTTCGGTAAGTCCGTCGGTATAATTTCTTGCAAAAACTTCCATGTCATCGAGCCATTTTGTTTTAAATTTTATATATTCCATCTATAATTCAATCGGTATATACTGACAATATTAGTCTGTCGGTATATACCGACTGAATTGCAGATAAAATAGTGTCTGTAGGTAATTATCACCATAATTTATCGACAGAATTATTCTGTCGGTAATTTCGTTGGTTTTAGGCAAATTTCTAGTAGTGGTTAGTTTGTCAAGGAGAGCAAATGGTGGATGGTTAACATATGAGCTTGCTGTTGATGATGATGGCAATGAAGTTGTAGTTTCCATGAGATACCATTGTTGGAGCTGAAGAAGTCACAGTGGCTAGACCGAGAAAAGTTGGAGAATCATTGTTAGAATGGGTTAGTGAAGAGTTGTTAATGTGGAGGGGTTGCTGGAGTTGAGAAAGAACTTCTCCTATTGTTGTGACTATAAGAGAAAGCCTCTTATTATTGAAAGAGTAAACTATTGCTTATGGTGGGAACCAAAAGCTTTTATGATTGAGAAGAAAACTCTTACTGCTGGAAGGAGGATGAAGCTAGTGTTGGGGGGCTGACTGTAATCGTTGTTGAGAAGAAATAACTGTTGTTTGCTGAACAAAAAATAAGTGTTTGTAGGCAGCTGATGAAGACTAAGATATTATTGATGTTGTGCAGTGAAGATGAAGTTATAACGGTTGTCCTGATGCAGAGTTGTTCTTCTTCTATTATGATTCAATAGACACCATGAAAAACTGCGAATGTCAGTTGCTGCACTACAGAGAAGGACAACTGCAATGCTACATTGTTGTTGCTGTTGAAGCATTAGAATTGTTAGGACTTATTTGTGTTTATAGCTTAGTTGGTTACTCACTCTGTTAATAATGCCCCAGTTTGTAGGGTAATCTGTTTTGTTTGAATTGGTCTTAGACCCACTTACGCGTTCTTAGGAGTTGTAAACGTGGAGTTTACTTTTATGTTGATTTCCTTGTAACAGGCTTGTATAGCAATTCAATAATATGATTTTTCAGCTTAAACTTGTAAATTTGTTCTGAGATCCAACATCTGGTATTAGAGCTTCATCACAGAGGCCTGATTGAGTGTTCTAAGAAACTATAGTTTTTTAAGAAGGTAGCAAGAGTAAGAGATTAGCAAAAGAGAGAAGAGTTAGAGAATCATGGCGACAGAGAACAACAACTTTGTTCAGCCAGCATTTCCATGGTTCGATGGTCATTATGACCATTGGGCCATGCTCATGGAAAACTTCATTGGATCAAAGAAGTACTGGGACTTAATAGAGAATGAGATTCCTGCAGCAGTAGAAGGGGTAGAGCCAACAAATGTGTAACGAAAGAGCAATGAAGATCAGAAACTAAAAGATTTGAAGGTCAAGAACTATCTATTCCATGCTATAGATAGGACTATTATTGAGATCATACTCTATAAGGAGACTGTAAAGGCTATCTGAGATTCAATGAGATTGAAGTATCAAGGCTCTACCAAGGTGAAACGTGCTTAGCTACAGGTTTTGAGATTCTTGGCATGAAGAAGGGTGAATAAGTCGATGAGTATTTTGCTAGGACATTGACCATCACCAATAAGATGAAGGTGCATAGAGAAAGGATGGAGTAGAGTGTGATCATTGAAAAAATCTTAAGGTCAATGACTATCAAGTTCAATTATGTCGTTTGTTTGATAGAAGAGTCTAATGACCTCTCTATCATGACCATAAATGAGCTTCAAAGTAGCCTGCTAGTCCATGAATAGAGGATGCAAGGACAGAAGGAAAAGGAGCATGCTGTGAACATCACCAGTTCAAAGAAGAGTGGAGGAAGATATGAACACATAGTTGAAGGGAGAAGAAAAGCTTGTGGAGATTTCATAGGAAGAGGCCGAGGTAGGGGTAGGCAATCTTTCAACAAAGCCTTGGTCCAGTGCTACAATTGCTAGAAACTAGGGCATTTTCAATATGAATATCCTAGTAGGGAGAAAGGTGCGAATTACGCAGAATTCGATGAGGAAGAAAAGATGCTTATGATGGCGTATATGGAGATAAATCAATTAAAGAGGGAGAATGTATGGTTCCTCAACTCAGGCTGTAACAACAACATGTATGGTAACGAGGAGTGGTTCTTTGATCTTGATGAAAAGTTCAGACAATCAGTGAAGCTCGAAGATAATTTAAGGATGATGGTTATGGGAAAAGGAAATGTCAAGCATCATATCAATGGATTAACTTAGGTAATCACAAAGGTTTATTTTATACCTGAGTTAAGAAATAGTCCCTTAAGCATTGGTCAGCTTCAAGAAAAGAATTTAGCTATTCTCATTCAACATGACATGTGTAAGATTTACCATTCTAGAAGAGGTTTAATTATACAAACACAAATGTCAGCCAACAAGATGTTTGTTGTACTTACTTCTGTAATTTCTCCAACCTCAATCTGTCTCCAAGCCACATCTGAAGACAACACATAATTGTGGTACTGCTAGTATGAACATCTAAATTTCAAGATGTTGAAGACTTTGCTCTATAAGAAGATGGCTAGAGGTTTGTCGATGCTCAAGGTTTCATCAAAAGTGCGTGGTGACTGTATGATTGGGAAGCAACACTAAGAAGCAATGTCAAAGATAAGCTTGTGGAGGGCACTAAGAAGCTTCAACTGGTTCATGTAGATATTTGTGGACCTATCTTACTAGAATCAAACAGTGGCAAAAGGTATGTAATCACCTTCATTGATGATTATAGTAGAAAGACCTGGGTATATTTTTTTATCTGGAAAATCTGAAGCATTAGCTATGTTTAAGAAGTATAAGGTGTTTGTGGAAAAGAATATTGGTAATGTGATTTGCTGCTTAAAAATCAATAGAGGTGAGGAGTTTACCTCACTCGAGTTCAATAATTTATGTAGCATGCATGGGGTTAACAAATAGCTTACCACAACAGCTTATACCCCGTAACAAAACAAGGTTGCCGAGAGGAAGAATCGTACCATAATAAACATGGTGTGTAGCATGCTATCAGGAAAGGAACTACCAAAAGAGTTCTGGCCAAAAGCAGTTAATTGGTCTGTTTATGTGCTGAATTGGAGTCCCACTCTAGCTGTCAAAGATGTTACTCCTGAAGAGGCTTGGAGTGGGATAAAGCCTTGTGTCGATAATTCTCGTGTATTTGGGTGGCTCATGTTCATGTGCCTGACAGTGAAATAAAAAAGCTTGATAATAAGAGTTTCAAATGTGTTTTTTTGGGTGTGAGTGAGGAATTGAAAGCCTATAGGGTTTATGATCCAATTTCAAAGTAGTGATTAACAGAGATATAATGTGTGTTGAGGATAAGAGGTGGAATTGGGGTAGAAGTGCAGAGGAGGTGAAACGTGATGTGCTAGAATTGGAAGGTAATAAAGATATTAATGTTAATGAGGAAGGAGAAGGTTTAAAAGATGAGCAAACTGAAGAAACAAATTACTCATCACCAAATGAGTTATCTGAGGAAGCACTACTAAGTCCAAATCAAGGGAGGAGTCGAAGATAGCCAGTTGAATTGAAGGATTATGTAACCAGTAAGGGATTATCTGATGAAGATGAGAGGCATAGTCTGGTAATGTTTACTTCAGCTGAAGATCCCGTCACATTTGAGGAAGCATACAAGAGTTTGAAATGGAGAGAGGCAATGGATATGGAGATGAGAGCTATTAAAACATTACCAAACTATACCTCTCTTCTTCATCAGACAATCACTTATTGGTTACATAATACCTTAACCAGGCTGGCTACCTTTGACTCCTCCCTTGATTTGAACTCAGTGGTGCTTCCTTAGACAACTCATTTTGTGATGAGTTATTTGTTTCTTCAGTTTGCTCATCTTCTAAACCTTCTCCTTTCTCATTAACATCAACATCAACATCTTCATTGTCACCTTCCCATTCTAACACATTTGAAATGGAGAGATGAAATGAATATGGAGATGAGAGCTATTAAAAAATATGAGACATGGGAATTAACTACCTTGCCGGCTGGAGCTAAGAGAATAGGAGTGAAATGGGTGTTTAAGATGAAGTTTAATGAGAAAGGAAATGTGGACAAGCATAAGGCCCAACTTGTGGAAAAGAGGTACTCTCAAAAGCAGGGGATTGATTATAATGAAGTATTCGCACTGATGGCTAGGTGGGATATGATTAGAACAATTTTAGCTTTTGTAGCCTATAAAGGTTGGTGTGTTTTTTAGTTGGATGTAAAAAGCGCATTCTTGCATGGAGAATTAAATAAGGTAGTGTTCATTGATCAATCTTAAGGTTACGAGAAGTAAGAAGAGGAGCACAAGGTTTATAGGTTGAAGAAGGCGTTGTAATGGCTCAAGCAGCTTAGTACAATAGAATTGAGGCACACTTTGCCAAAGAGAGGCTTGAAAAATGTTTTTGTGAGCACATATTGTTTATAAATTCTATGATAAAGGGAAGATATTGATCGTGAGTGTCTAAATGGATGATCTTATTTTTACAGGAAATGATAAGGATATATTCAAGAATTTCAAAGAATCAATGAAGAAGGAGTTTAATATGTCTGATCTTGGTAGAATGAAGTATTTTTTGGGTGTAAAGGTGGTACAAAATTCAGATGGGATTTTCATATGTCAATGTTAGTATGTTAAAGAGGTGCCTGAAAGGTTTGGCATGTAAAGGAGAAATCATGTGAATAATCCAATTGTTCTAGGATGTAAGTTGTGAAAGAGTGGAAGTGATGTGGTGATTGTGGATACTATAGAGTACAAGAAAATGGTTTAGAGCTTGTTATATTTGACAGCCACAAGACCTGATCTCATGTATACAGTTGGGTTGATTAGTAGATACATGGAGAAACCAACTGAAATGCACTTGGAAGTTGGCTAGAGGATACTAAGGTATTTGAAGGGCACTATGGAGCTTGGAATTGGTTACAAAAAAGGTGGTGAAGGGAGTTTAATAGCTTTTGCAGATAGTGACTATGCAAGGGGATGTTGATGATCGAAAAAGTACATTTGGGTATATGTTTATGCTAGCAATAGGGGCTATTTCATGGTCCTTAAGAAAGCACCCAGTGGTGACCTTATCTACGATGGAGGCGAAGTTCATAGCAGCAGCCTCATGTACATGTCAAGGGTTCTAGTTAAGAAGGATTCTTGAAAAGCTTGGTCATGTTCAAGGTATACTATCTATTGTGACAATAGTTCTACTTCTAAACTTTCAAGGAATCCAGTTTTACATGGTCGAAGTAAGCATATCGACGTGAGGTTTCATTTTTTACATGAGCTTACAAGACATGAGATAGTAGAGTTGGTGCACTGCAATACACAAGAGCAAGTGTCTAATATCATGACTAAACCTCTCAAACTGAAGGTCTTTCTGAAGCTGCGAGATAAACTTGGCATATATGTAATGTCTTGAGTAAACTGAATACACTGGTGCAGTCCAGTTTAAGGAAGGATATTGAAGCATTAGAATTGTTAGGACTTATCCATGTTTGTTGCTTAGTTGGTTACTCACTCTATTAATAATGCCCTAATATATAGGGTAATCTGTTTTGTTTGAATTGGTCTTAGACCCACTTACATGTTCTTAGGAGTTGTGAATGTGGAGTTTATTTTTCTTTTAATTTTCTTGTAACAAGCTTGTATAAAGCCATTGCTTTTGCAATTTAATAAGATGATTTTTCAGCCTAAACTTGTAAATTGGTTCTGAGATCCAACAATTGCTCCTTCAAACAGTTGCCGCAAGAGGATGTTGTTCACGACTGGGATCACGGTAGGGGTGTTGGTTTGTGAACAAATTGTTGTTGCTCAAGAAGAAGTCAATGATGGTTAGGAGAGAAGAGCGAATTAATTTCCCTAGCTCTTCCTCTCACGAGTTTTGTGTGTTTTTGGGAGGTGGAGAAACTTTTTTTATGTATTGTTTGTTTCTTTTCTTTTAATGTCAGTGTGTTGATGAGTGAGAGAGTGTTTTTGTGTGTGTGATTTTTTCTTTTTTAAAATAAATTTCTCCTAAAATTCCTTTTTCTTTTTTTGTGTGTGTAACCATCTAGTTATAGGTAAAAATTCTCTATGGCTTAAAGACAAAGAAAATCAAGACCAACTATTGAATTTCAAGAATAAATCTTAATCATTCATTTAATAATTTGGAGACAAAGCAAAGAAAAATAGATCCTTAGATTAAAAGAATGATTGTAGACCTTTTGATTAAAAAATAGGTTGCTTGATGAGAGGGTTTTCAAATTTCAAATTATAATTAGATCACTAAAAACTAAATGTATTTTTTCTTTTTCTTCTTTGTCTTTTTTTATATTTTAAATTTTTTGGAAAAGACATTAAAAACGACTTACATACGTCAAGAATATATTTTTTGGGTTTTTGTTGTTATTTTGCTATTTTTGGATTTTTACGAAGACTTTTCAAAAATGAGTTAAAACATTAGGCAACAACATATTCAATAAAGGAGGAATTTAGTTCATATTAGGATTCAATAAAACCCTTCATCTAACATTTATCTTTGTATAGGGTTAAGATTACCTATATAAATGTGATTTAAACTTTATATCATTATATAAAAGGGCACACAGTCATAATGAAAGATGGTCAGCTTCATATAATAATTTTTGCAATTTAATGTATTCCGTTTCAAGTATAAGTACCATTACCAAAAAAAAAAATGACAAATACAAACGAAAATATTGATGGAAAAAATTTCATCGGTAAATTACAATGACACTTACTGACAAAATATTTCCTCGCTATGTCCCATGGTATATATCAATGATATTTTTCCATCAATATATACCAAGGAAATTACAGTTGGAAATGAATGATTAGAAAAAGAAAAAAATAATGACTCATTATTACAAATGTTATTATCGACGAAATAAACCCGTCACTAATATCTATCGGTGAATCTGTTAGTAGTTTTTAAGTTATAACCTAGCAATTGACCCCCGTCTCCCCGTCTCCCATTTCTTTTTCTTTTTCTTCCATTTATTTCTGTGAAAGATCACTAGCTACTCGCTCTGTTTTTGTGATCCTAAAAAGGAAGGAAACTTAAAAGTTTCTCCTGTTAGCTGGCCTAGTCATATCAATAAACAAGAGTATTGTGTTATCTATAACTTATGTGATAAGTTTTAGTTAACCAAGTTTTGACAACATCAGCCTTCTAGTAAATGGAACGTCCCTTAAGAAGTCAAAATTTAGGCACTACACACCTTGGTAATTTGTTTGCTTTGTTCTGTAAGACAGTGGCATTAGTTGGCCTAATTTGATGAAGCATGCCTAGAAAAAAAATAAAAAAAAAACTTCTATTTTTTGAATTTAAACTTTAAAACTAGTAACCAGATAAATCTTTTTTTTAATAGTATAACTCTTAAGATTTTTTTTAGTAGAGTTTAAATTTTTGAATCCCGAATATCCATTATAATTGGAGAAAAATTATTGAATTATATATAAAATTTTATTTATAAATTTATTTCACATGAACAAAAATGAAATAAAATAGTTGTATAATTTTCTGATCATAGTGTTATGCTACTTTAGTTTGCCCCCTACACATTAGGTTCATGCTTCTTTCAAATTTCTAAACTTTTAGGCTAACCATGAGGATTTCTTGGATGTTGTAAACATGGTTTGACAAACTTTAGTTAGTGGTAACCTAATGTACATGCTCACCACAAAGGTATGCTCAAGCCTAAGCTTAAGTTCTTGTATCGTCACCACTTTAGCCACATATCTAGTAAGGTGATGGAGGCAAAGATTTAATGGGTTGTAGCACAAACATTGCTTGATGGGTGTCCTTCTAAGAACCTCCTTGCTTTTGAAAGGAATCTCGCTAGACGATACTCTCAGTTGTGCAAGAATGAGGAGGCCTTATATAGATATAATTAAATCCATGATTTAGTGGCTTCAACTTAGTGACAAGAACACCAAGTTCTTTAAAAAATATTTGATTCACAGACAGGTAAGGAACAAGATCCATGGGATGAAAATGAGACTGGGTCTCAGATTACTAAATAGAGAGATTTGAGGCTATTGATAATTAGGTTTTATCAGGATCTCCTTGCAGCGCCCTCGGCTCAGTTTGCTAACAACACGTCTAAGTTTTTCCCTACTACTATCTTTGATGATGTAGTTCTTGGTTTGAAGGATGATGTCTTGGATGATGAGATTCAGACGTCTTTGTTTTCTATCTCAAATAACAAAGCTCCAGGCCTAGATGGTTTCACCTCCTTGTTTTTTAAAAGAAGTTGAGATATTGTTGGGATTGGTTTTAAGGTGGATGTCAGGTATTTCATCGATCATTGCATCCTCCCTAGATATGTTAATGCTACTAGAATTTTTTTAATGCCTAAGGTTGAGACTACATATAACATGAATGACTTTAAGACTATTTCTTGCTATAAAGTGCTTTATAAATGCATTTCTAAGATCATTGTGAGAAGGTTAAAGGTAGTATTATTTGATGTTATTGGATAACTATCACCTGATAACTATCCCTAGAGTCTGTTTTTATGTCTAATTGATAGATTTCAGATGCAATCTTATTGACTTCGGAGCTCATAGATAACCATTACCTGGATAATGGTTCGACTAGGTGTGTACTAAAGGTTGACATTATAAAAGCCTTTGATATAGTTAGCTAGAATTTCATCATTTAAGGCCTACAAGCTATTAGCATTCTAGATCGCATTGTTAAATGGAATCAGACATGTTTATCCATCACTCACTTTTCTGTTGCTTTGAAAGGTGAGATGTATGGTTTCTTTAGGTGTCTTCTAGGGGTATTAGGAAGGGTAAACTTCTCTCCCTTTAACTCTTTGTCTTGGCTATGGATGGCCTAGGAGGCATTCTTAAGGTGGCTACTCAAGATGTGTGGTTTAAGTACCACTAGCGATGTCAACAGAACCATATCACACACTTATGCTTTGCTGATGATCTTATGATGTTTTGTAATGCTAACTTGGGTTTTGTGGGGATTATTAAGGGAGCTTTTGATAATTTGCTATGCTTTTGGGCTTGACCATAAATCAGGATAAAAGGGTTAGGACATGAAATAAAACAGTTATTCTTAAACATGTCTAGAGGCTCTTATTGGATAAATCTTCTATTTGGGAAGCTTTGGTGCATTTTATCTTGCATAGAGGGAGATCGTTATGGCATATTAGACTTCCTTCAGCTCTTTTTTGGTCGTAGAGAAAGATTCTTCTAAGTAGAGACTATTGTTAAGGGCTATTAGTTCTAAAGAAAGATTCTTCTCACTGGCTTGACTATTGGTTACCAGATGAGCAGCGATTATGTGACCTTTTGCCTTTCAAGATGTTATCCTCCACGGGGTTGCCTTGGGTTGCAAGGGTTTCAGATGTAATTGAGGAGGGTACTTGGGCTTTCCCCTAGGGAGTCAGGAGCTATATACTATTTGGGACTCTATACACATTTATCCCAAAACTGCTTTTGTTTTTCTTTTTTCCAAGCGTTTTGAGTATTATAGAGTGTTGATTTATATTAATTTAATTATTTTATAGTTTGTAAAATGGATTTTTTTAAAATATTTTTAAATAATTACCGACGGAATTACATACGATATTTTTTCGAGGAAAATACCGACGGAATGAAGCGGATAATTTTATTTTTTTTGCGCACCTTTTCCGTCAGTAAATCTATCGGTAATAATACCAATGGATTTTATTTTTATTACCAACGGACTTACTGATGGACAAAAAAGTACAAAAGAAAGATTAACTGATAGAGCATTTCTGTTGGTGATTTCGTTGGTAAATTAATTGCCAACGGAATGATAGTACAAATACCGACAGAAAATTCCATCGGTAAATCTAAAGATTGTTGTAGTGAGAGGTATATTAGAGCCTAATGACCTATTGACAAAAACAAGCATAACTTTTGATTTCACCATTGAATCAAATTTAAAGTTTTGAAGAGATTCTATGAGTTATGTTTTGTAGTAGATTGATTGGCTATAATCAACCAACATCTAAAAGATATATTTTTTTTTCAGTTTTAGTTTTTTCTTATTTAATTTAGATTTTTGCTTTTATTTTTGAGTCCCATAATGATTTTTTTTCCTTTCTAATTAAGATCTGTTTAAGCTATTGTAATAATTTTTGAAAGAGAATTCGGCATATTATACTATGATTGAGAGTAAACAGACCAGATAGGTTTATCCAGCCTGTTTTTGAATTGCTGCCTTCATGTTCTCTTTAATTCCTAAACTGGTTGAGGCTGCATCATAAAATTATCTGATAAACTATATATACATATTTATACTGCAATGTAGGAGTCTTTTACTAATTTTCAATTTAACATTTAATGTTCACGTGTTGACTGACTCTCTAATGCAATGCAAGAGTCCTTTACTAATTTTCTTTTAAAGTAAAATAAGTATTAATTACTTAAAACAGCAAACATAAACTAACACACCTGCAATTTGATGCTTTGATAGCCTGATTATTTTTGTATTTTAAAAATATTTTTTTAATATTTTTTAAATTAATATTTTTTAGTGTTTTTATATCATTTTGATGTACTAATATTAAAAATTATTTTAAAAAATAAAAAATATATATTTTTAATATATTTAAAAAAAATATTTGGAAAACCAATTGCAACCCAGATTCATTTATAAGGTATCAGAAAGGACGATACTGGTAGGAGAATTAAAAGCTGAAAGGGCAAAGAGAGCCACAAGCCAGGAATTCAACAGCAAATGGGGCCCCTCCCCTCATACATGGTTTGCTGAGATTTTGACAGCTCCTTGTGCCATTAAAATGGAGGTTCCTAAAGTTGTTCAAACACTAATGGGAACGATCAACCTTTTTAAATGCTACCACTGCTCTTTTCCTAAACTCATGCTCTTGTCGGTTGGTTTTCATTTTTGGTAGGAAGTTCGTTGTTACAAGCTACTGCAGTGGTAGAGATAGAAATCGATAACTGCTTCTGCTTATGTAGATTTCTAATCCATTCTGCTAGTACCATATTAGCTAAACCAAGGGGCCATTTATATCATCTCTCTCTCGCTCTTCCGTTTTTATTTATTTCTTTAAAGATAAAAAATTGTTTGGTTTACTAAGGTTTTTTTTTTTAATAAAAAATACATTTAGTTTTAGCTAGTTACCCAAGTCATTAGGACTAATGCCTAGGCTCACTAATGTCAAGAATAATAAATTAATAGATACTGAGTATAACATAAAAAACATAAAGGTATTTGAGTAATCAAGAGATGATTCATTATTCTAAGTGAATTAGAAAAAAATATTTCATTTATTTTTAAATAGTGTTGATTGTAAATCCCTGTGTTAGATGAAATGAGATTTGAAAAATGTTTAAATCTTATTCAAAAAAGCGATGAGTTTGGTGTTGAGAACAAACATGATTTGACATTGTAGACATATTTCATGCTATAATATCTAAATCAAAACATTATTGATGAAGGCATAATAATTATATTGAGAAACTAATCACTGAAAGGTTAAGTCAAATAACTTATGACTTTCCTAATATTTGGGAGATCATGGCACGTTGTTTGACATTGTAATTGATCTTCAAACATAAATCAATCAATTATTGAATTGATAATAGATTAAGTTTTTTTAATTATATTTTATATAGAATTGTGATTTATATTTGGGTCAACTTATTATGAAACCTAATGGGTCAAACACGTAAGAATCACTAGTCACAAATTAAAATGGGAGAATTAATCTAGTGTGATTTCATTGTAAATAAGTTTTAAAAATTAAGGACTAGAATGCAATTTATACATGTAATTACAATTCTAGACCTAGAAAAATCAAGTAGATATTTGATTCAATAAATTCCTAAATTTTTCTTGAACTAATATATATGATATTATTTAAGGGGAAATTGATATTTTATCATTTATAAGATTTTTAGGTATTCCTATAAATAGAATGTTATGCCTCTTATTTTTTAACAGTACACAATAAAGTACAGAAAACCTAAAAAACATTAAAAAAAAAGAGTTAGAACTCAAAGACATAACAATACATCTCTCCTAAAAAGGTTTAGGAGATTTCTCAGTGGAGGTTCGTGTGGATTATTGTTAGAGGTCAGACATATGAAAGACTTGTGATTTCTGACAAACTAGTCTTGAAACAATTATTCAAAGCTGAAAAAAACATCTGATCTTGAGGTAAACTTTATATAAAGCCGAAACAAGTTTAGATATGTCTAAATGAATCCTTGGTGATGCGAACCTCGTGATCACATGGTCATGCAACCCACAAATAAAATTTGGTTTATAATCCTGGAAAGTCAAAAAAGATTTGATAGGAGTGTGACACAATGGAAACTTGCATCAAGGCATCAACACTATTAGAATGAAGCCGAATGACACCACGAAGCCAATTAATCTTTGATAAGTCAAATTTATTTTGTTCAAGAACCAAATAATGTAAAAATCTCTCTCACACGTTAAAACTGAAATGTTCAGAAGTATTATTTATTAAAAAATTTTCTTTTTTAATTTAAGCTTTACATGTGTTTAAATAGTTCTACGAAATTAACCCTAATGGATCTATCCTTGTGGGCTGAATTAACTCATTTATAAAAATTGACCTTGAACCAAACAAGCTTTAGATCTTAGTTGAAAACTAAGGTATTAATTAAGCTCAAACATAAAAATAATATTGAAAACAACGAGTTTAGACATTAGTTTGTTGATGCCGCATATAATATAAAGAAAAACAAGATAAAATATTTTAATTCCCCTAGCTTAAATAACTTTTGGCTGAGATCCATCTTCCTAGATACTCTATGATTGCTTAACCAACTTTTAAAGTCCTTTAGATGTTAGAAAATCTAATATGAATAGAAATTTAATTGTTGAAGTCTTCTTTTCTTATAGTACTAGGATTTCCCTTTAGAACATGGAAAACATTCTCA
>Ga0325403_1002282_pt1 | contig 16855 bp, 12 predicted proteins | sample PopdelMetagenome_19_FD_205665 | JGI IMG/M metagenome (GOLD analysis project Ga0325403, IMG submission 205665) | Populus deltoides microbial communities from Bellville, Georgia, United States - Xylem-PdKOR-R4 | ecosystem: Host-associated > Plants > Phyllosphere > Stem > Wood/Secondary xylem...
AGCAGTAAGAACAAGTTTTCTTTTTCACTAGCAGTGATTTAAGTCTCTATTTCAATTCTTTTTCATCCTGCCTCGTACCAACATTAATTATCTCTAACTTTTTTTTTTGCTGGTTTCCAAGCTCGCTCTGATTGTTCTATTAGCTTAGCGAATTATTTTACATCATTATCTTTCCATTCATTTTCTTCCATTGAAATTGTGTACTCATCAAAATTTGGCCATTCATTCTCAATGTAATGTGCTCATGATTTTATGGATGATTCGCTTTCATGGATGATTCGCTTTCAGATTCCCTGAAAGCGAAATGTGTTTTAGTATAAGTGTGTATTTTGCAATGATAAAGATAAAAAAAAAAAATACAAAAATGCATGATCTCATTGATAAAAGAAAGGCTCAACTACAATGAAAAACTATATGTTGACATCTTGAGCCAAGATTGCCAATCTTAGTATGAAAGCAAAGACAAGCACAGAAAAACATAAAAAGCACATTAGAACAACATTGTCATTTAATTTTTAAAGACTATATGAGCCTCTTGGGTCACCTAATTTTGGAACCGTTCACCATTTGCCAGTTTTCGTGCGAAGGTCTTTGCAAACGTTTCTTCTACAATGTGGACAGTTAGTTGCAGCAGCAACTTTTCTCCTTTCACAACATTTCCTTTCTCATTACAGCTCTTGACCTTATTGTCATTGTGTTTCAATGTGTTGATGTCCATAGCAACAAGCCTTGTGTTTCAGAGTGCATTATATAAGTAGCTTTTGGGAATGATACATGAATTGGGGGGATGTCAATCTCCTTTTCTTTCGATTCCCTTCCTTTCAAGTTTGGCCAAGCTTTTTTCTTATTTGATATCAGTAGCTCTTTTATAGTCTTTCTTTTTAAGCTTAAACATGAGCCTGAATATTTGATTTGCAGTCTTTAACCTTGTCAGACTTATCCTTTCAAGATTCCTAGAGATAGGATCATATTGGAAAAGAAGGTAATCTTTAAGAAATATTTGGCTGCCATTCTTCCGGCTTCAAAAAGTACTAATTTTCTCAATACCGTGTTTTCTGGCACCCATTTTGTATTAACAATTTCAAAAGCATGAAGATTTCCATCTTTACTCCCTTCGGCTTTTATGCATGGAACTTTTATATTCTGCATCATTGACAAGGTTTCTTTGGTCTTAATTGTCACCAATGTTCCATTCACAATGTACTTCAAACACTAATGCAAGGATGATGTCACGATGTCAATGACATATATCCAAGGCCTTCCTAATAACATGTTATATAACGGGTGGATGTCCATGATGCAACCATATTATTTGATAGTTTTACCCATATTTACCTAGTATTTTTTCTATGTTTTATATATAAAATTCCTTGATATTCTTTATTTTATGTTTTGAAGGCACTTTTGAATGTAAGATTAAAAAAGAAGTAAATTGGAGATAATTGACAGATTTGATCTTTGATCGATGTTTTGTGCAGAGCTTGAGCTCTAGAAGTCGAAATGAAGTGATTCTAGTGGAATTTGAAAGCTAACATCCATACCTTTCTAAACATATATGGAAAGAAAAAAAAAAAAAAAAAGAAAAAGCAAGGAAATCGCAGCTTTCAAAGACAAATCTTGCATTCTGCCAATGTTGACCTTCGGCCATTCCAACTTGAATATCTTGAGTTAGAGAAGTTCATTTGATGCAAACTTAATTTTGTTGGATTCCTGACTCAAAGACCTATCAGCCTACCAAAGTTTAGTAGAAACGACGCTTATATGAGAGAGATATGATGTTTTAAGATGACACATGAATTCTGCCAGCAGACAGGTTTTGTGAAGAAACAAGTCCAAATTACTTCCCAAAGCATCCAAATTGACATCCAAGTCTTTATTTCGACAATTTAGCTCCTTTAAGTCACAAGTCAAAGCTTGAAGATTTTATGTAAGGCTATTTCTCTTTTTTTTAGGAAAATAATTGGTGAAATACTTAAATGTAAATTGTCTACTTAGGAAAGGACTATTTTGTAGAAAAGAGATTAGGGTTTTCTAGGATATAAAAAGAAAGAGAGAAAGGAAAGAGTTGCGGCCAGAAAAGAGAAGAAAAACACACCATTTCCTTCACAAACCAGAAATCATGCATTATTCTTTCTTTTTGATTAGTTGTTTAATAGACATGCAAGACTAAACTCTTTTTCTTGGTTGTAAAGACACACGGACTTTCAGATTTCAAGAACTGTGAGATTTATTTTACCTTTTCTTTTCAGTTTATATGACGAATATATTTGTTTTTCTATGCTTATGTCATATGATTGTTTATTTTAATTACCAGAGCGGACTCTAAGTTGTTATTTTGAACAATCTATTGCTAAGTTTGATATCAAAACTGGAGTTGTGGTATATAAACTTGTGAAGCAACTGAGTTTAATAATTATGGCAGATCTACGTAATTAATCTTAGGGAGAACATTTGAACAAATCAAACATGACCTGCAGACAATTATGTTGTCTAGATTAATCAATTTATCTAGTTCTTAAGGATGCCATTGAATTAAATTACTAGTGCGAATACTGTGATTGTTTGTTGGTTAGGGTTAGTTATATAGCGGATCTGTTAACTAACCAATATTAAGAAAAGATAAAGATTCAGATTATAAATTGGTGTTTCGTTTCAATGATCAGTTCTGATTTTCGTAGGTGGACGTCTATTTGAAACCAATGTTTGTTCTCTTAATAGTTTTCTGATTTATTTAATTTAGCTTGATTATTTTATTATGCTATAGCCTAGATAATCTCAAAATCCTCCTATTGCATATCGTATAGCATAAAAATCTAAACTAAACCTTCCTCATGGGATCGACTCCTTACTTACTCTATACTATCTTGTTTATTTAAGTTAGGGTAATTAATTTATGTGACCGTGATATCGCAACAATCTATCACTTATAAGGTTACTAAAAACACTTGCATGCCAATGCACAACTTTATTTTAATGGTCCCTACCACCTGCCTCGGGGAACTATCATAAGTACTAGCTATCATGGTGCTTGGCAGCATACATGTTAAATCAACTAGCATTTTATCCAGCACATGCTTTGGGAGTACATTTAAAGTTGAATCATTGTCCACCAATACTTTTCCAATGATGCAAGCCTTGCACCTCACATTGATGTATAGAGGTTTATTATGACCCGTTCCTCTAACATTGATCTTGTCTTCAGTGAAGTATAATCAATTTGTTGCATGAATTCTTCTGACTAGATGCTTCATAGTCTTTTGGGTCATGTCCTGGGGCACATATGCCTCATTCAACACTTTTTACAGTGTATTGTGGTGGGGCTCAGAACTCAGGATAAAAGACATTAAGGATATCCTAACAGGGGTTTTCTTTAGCTGCTTTACCATACTATACTCACTGTTCTTCATCAGCTTTAAGAATTCTTCAGCTTCATCCTCACTCATGGGTTCGTTTATTTCCATATCTTTGATGACATCTATAACCTCTTTGCCCTTGGCTTTTCATTGCCTTTCTAGTTCTTCAGGCGTAAAACACTTGGCACTTCGAGTTAATCCATCAATCTCGATTTGAAACACAGGAGTAGGACCCTCAACATTGGGATAATTTCTATAATTATGAGAATTTCTGTAAACTATTTGCCCTTGGCTTTTTATTGTCAAGATGAGCTTCGGTGGACCACTCTTGGTATGTTAAAGCCTACACATCTCTGCTTTCTTCCCTTGGAAACTTATGACGCTTACGATATCATTATTTTCTTCCTTTGGAAACTTGTCATGCTTATGAGATCGTCCTTTTCTTCCTTCTTTATTTGTAACAGACCACAAGTCATCATTTTATCACCTTCTGGTGGAAATCTTCACATTCATCGATGTTATGTCCTATTACTTCACAGAACCTATAAAAACTGTCACTCTTTCTTGAACCTAATTCATTTTTTATTGGTAAATACTTGGCTTGCACTAACATGTTATACAACCTATCCATGGTTACCTTTAAAACCTTCTCTATCTTTCTTCCAAACTTCACAACATTTACTCCCCCACTACTAGAAGCATGATTAGATAGGGGGTTGAAATTAATGTTTAGGGTATCTTTAAAGGTTATCCATCCTACTTTGAATAACTGTAAGAGCTTCATCTTAAATGTTGGGCAATCATCAATATTGTTTTTGGTTTCTTTGGTAAGCTCTCCTTAGATTTTTTTTTTGTTTTGGTTTTCTAGTTGGTTAGTGGAATGGCTTACTGAAAGAGGCTTAAAAAATTTAATACTGGATACTTGAGAAGACGTGGTCTGATAGCTTTGGGTTTGGTAATTCCTTTTAGCTTTATACCCCTCTTCCACATTTCTCACTTTAACATCCTTTTTCCTCCCAATAAACCCTTTCTTCTTGGTAGGTTCTGATATTATACTAGCCCTTATTTATTGTTCTATTCTCTCAGCAATAACAATAGTATCATAAAAATATTAGGCGAAGCTACCTATCAGATGCTTATAATATAGGGACTTAAAAGTATTGACGAATAGAGTCACCATCTCTTTCTCCAACAAAGGTGGTTGTACATGCATTGCTTTGTTTTTAACCTATAAGTGTACTTCCTTACAGTTTCCTTGTTGCCCTTCTCCATCACCATCAAGCTTGTCCGGTTCGAAGCGATGTCAATATTTAACTTGTATTGTTTCAAGAAAGCATCAGCAAGATCACTCCATTTCTTGATCCTTATGTTATCCAAGGTCATGTACCAACTGAACGCAGAACCGATCAAGCTGTCTTGGAAGAAATGGATGAGAAACTTCTCATCGCGTATGACTTCTGTCATTTTGTCACAATATGACCTCAAGTGCTTATTAAGGCATTCCAGTCCTGTATACTTGACAAATTCTGGCACCTTAAACTTCTTGGGCACCACTATATCTGGCACCAAGTATATCTCATCTGCTCTAACTGGGTCGTAGACGTCAAATCCCTCAACATACCTTAATCTTTCCTCTCAAACATCCTACTTATCTTGTTCGTGATGATTGGCGGATTCAACCTTGTAGGATCCCTCTATTGTTAGTTATATTTTCCCCTAATTCTTATGAATCGAGGATAACCAGAGCTGTTAGTGACGGTAACATGGTTGACTATTGACTAGATGTCCCTCTTCTAGATTGTGCTCATAAGAGTTGTTCGAGTAAGCCAGACATCTTAGCCATATTATTCTTAACATCTTCTCACTCTTTTTGGTAGTGAGCCTTATAGTGAACCCTTTCTTTATTTTCCATCCTTTTGCGAAACCTAGTATTGTAGACTCTGGCAAGGGACCTATATTTTGAATATCTACCATGCATATTCCATAATTCATAAATGTATATGGATATATGATTATACACGATGATGTATGTTGGATATGGATTAGCTATACCCCGGGCTGATATATGACCACCATTCCTGTATAAACAAGTACGGTTCCGATCATTTCATGGTTGTCGATAAAATTTAATCTGAGCCAATGCTTAATAAAAGTATACTAATCACAAAGAGATATTGCTCAAAAGGTTGAGTCTAAGCCCTTTCATCAATACTTGATGAAAACTTTTATATTTGAAAGCTAGTCTACTCATCATCATTGTTTACAAGGAGAAAGAGAAAACTTTTGTTTTCTATGTCCCTAAAAAAAGCATTAGTCTTAACCATGCTTTGTTTGATATCGATGGGCATCCCTTCTTACTTACCGAGCATTGTGGCAGATTCTTCGGGCATAGACAGAGGCTCGATCAATCTGCTCATCCATGTTTCTCATGTTCTCCAAGAGTAACATGTTATTCCTATTCAGTTGATTATTGTTGGTATTAATCATCTGGTTGTGGCACTTGAGCAGCCCATTCTTTTCTTTCAAATATTTTGCGTTGGCTTTTTCTTTGTCGAGCTTCTTATCTATCATATTCATCTCGTTTTTCTTATTATCCAAATCAATTTTGAAGACCCAACAACTTTTCTTTTGGCTTTTGCTTTAGCTAGCTCACTTTTTAGCATTATATGCTTTTGTATAACCTTTTTATATTGCTCAATATGGCTTTCTAACTCAGCTTAGGTCCTTGAAGACATATCAATCCTTTATTGGCAATCATTGAAATTGGATTTCAAAGCCTCCAGCTTAGTATTGGTTTGTATCCAATTTGTTCCTAATTCTCTTCCTTCTTTCTCAGCTCGGTTTTTAGCTGCCTTTTCTTCTTTTAATTGCCTCTCTAAGTACATGATTTTCTTGTGCTTGTGCTTCAGCTACTGCTCTACAAACTTTCTCAATTTCTCTTCATCAAGGAGTTGCTCCTCGAGGGATATCCTGACGGCTTTACTGGTTCCCACCTCTATTTAAAGCTTTTCCAATTGTTTTCTCAACTCTTCCTCATTGCTAATTCTCTTTCTTTTAGTGGTTCAATAGCATGTGAAGTCTTGACTTCAAATCCAAGAGTAATGGGAATGATGATTAGTGATGGATTTCTCCATTTTGAATACTTTTCACTAGTAACTGGATCTTTCAAACCATCTGACTCCTTCTTGATCAATACCAAAAGCTTTTAGTCTTACTTGATGTTCTCCACAACTTCCAAATCAAATTGGTCCTTGAATAACCCATAGAATTGGGATAAATTGGTCGTCCTTGGCACATGTTGTACGCCTCCAAGTTTCTTTACAACCAAAATGGTGGCGTAGCTAACATATCCAGCTACTCCCATAAGAGGAACCCATTATCTTTGCCCACAACTCATTAAACAATCCGTTGCTCTCATTTACAAGGCTTTCCACTTCACTTCTCCTTATAGAATTCCCTGTAATTTTACTTTCTAATTTTCCTCACTTAGGTCCTTCTGCTCCTCCTCTTTAACTATCTCTAATGGTTTTTGACTAAACCATCAGAAATTGTTAAATACCAGCTTCTTAGTTTCTATATGGCTAATCAACATATGTACAACAACTCTTTATAATATCTCATCGATTCCTTTCCACCCCTTATACAATGGTTGAGCGTCAAGATAGTTTCTGCTTATATCATCGCAGTGAGATTTATCTAAGTGTTTTTATATGCAATAAAAGCTGTAGTTGCCTCAATTGATTATTATAGTAAGGTTTGGAAATAAAACCAAACTAAAGATTCCTAAGCAAGTATTCTGCCCTTTTCTTCAACAAATCTAGAGTCATTCTTCCTTCTTTAGAATACCTCTTCGATCATCTTCCACTTTAGGCTAGTAATAATTTTTTTCAATATCTTATGGAGATCTGGAACTTTGATCAATTCAGCCAATTTAGTTAGAACTTTGTCGCGCCTTTGGTAGAAGTAGACTTTGTATAGATTTCGAGGGAATTTAATTAGTAAACCATACTCTTTCAAAGTAGGACACATGTTTACATTCCAAAAAATGAAGCATGTTTACATCAACGCTTTAATTGATGAATTCTGCATGGACACCTTTGTGATTTCCACTATCCTCCAATGTTTCTTTAAAAACTCATCCTCAGGGATGCTTTTCATGTGTGAGATGAGCTTCTTCAAGATGTTTTCAAAGCAACACACATTTCTGATGGGTGGTGTCATAACCCAATTCTGGGTTATTCCTCAAAATTTATTTCTTTTCAAAATAAAAATAAAAAAATAAAATAAAGGCTGACAACGTGGAGAAAGCAGGTCGAAAAATCATGCTGTAATTTTTAGAGGAAATTCAAGGCCTAATTGTACCCCATTATGCCTAAGAATGGAGAAAAAAAATGCAAATTCAAGGTCAAATTAAATGATTATTGAACGAATTTGCATAAAAATTAAGTCCAATGACATAATTAAATTTTTGATATGCTAATTTGATTTAATCATGGGCCAAATTAAATTTTAATTATGTTTAAGAATTAATTTGGGTCCAATTGAAAGATTTAATTAAGTGCAAGGACTTAATTATACTTTAAATGGGTCAAATTAATTTTATTTGGGGCTTAATTGGTGAAAAATTAAGTTTGGGAGCCTAATTTGGGCTTAATTGAGGAGATTAGAATTTTAAGAGACCAAATTTAATTTTTACCATGTTAATATATTGAAATCAGGGGCAAAATTATAAGAAAATTGAAGTTTTTGGGTCAATTAGGGGCTAAATTGAAGAAATCCGAGACCAAGGACTCTATCGCAATAGGCGCGTAATTTCGGGACTCCAATTGAAGTTCATCAGGGGCTTAATTGCAAAAGTTTAGTGTTAATTAGAGGTTTAATTGAAAGAAATTGAAAGAGAAAGGACTGAAATGAACTTGGACCAAAACCAGAGCTTTGGTACTGTTCATCTTCTTCTTTATTTTTCTGGAAAAACTGGTTCAGTCACCTTCTTTGCAGGTGCATTTAATGAACCTAACGTCCACCAAATTTGCCAAAACTTGCACGAAACTGATCACCAGACATCCCTCTACGTTTGGGCATGGTCTTCACCGGCTCACTGGCAAATAAACGAACCTGGCACCACCCCAAAGAGGCCAACTCAGGCAGCTTGCAACTGCAGATTTGACAATTTGACAGTGTACCATGTCTACTTTGAGCAATGGTTGGGATCCTTCCCATCTAAATCAAGGGCTGAAATTTTACCCCGGTGCAGAAGAGATTACCCTCTTCCGCTGCCTATAAATAGAGGCTGAGTTGATGACCCGAGAGAGGAGAAAATCTGGTCCAAAGTAAGCCAAAAAACCAGCCTTCCTCTATCTCCCCGCTGCAGATTTTCTTCTTCTTTCTTCCTCCACCACGGGAAACTAGCACCGTCACCATTTCTTCCTCTAGCTCTGCCTTGAGCAACCAGCACCAGCAAGCTTTGCCAAGACCACCGGCCAGCCACCACTGCGTCTGTAATAAGCCACCGTGAACGTCTTTCTCTCCTCTGCAAGACGTTCCTTCTTCCTCTCTCTCCACCGTGTCTTCAGCCCCTGAAGACCCCGTAGACACCTTTCTCCTCCACCAATAGATGGCGGTGTAGCCTCCTTGCGAACCCAAATCCACACCAGTGGAAGAATAGCCACCGCGACCGCCGGTTTCTCTCCCCCTGCAGATTTTCTTCTCCTTCTTTCATCCTGCTCTGCCACTCGCCACCAGCTCCACCGCTGCAACCACTGGCAGCACACCGTCATCCTCGACCGGACCACCGCCGCGCCAGGTTGTTTGCCCTCTCTCCCCTTCCCCTTCTTCTTCTTCGTCTTCGCCATCTCTATTCACTGAGTGAATAGTAGACGTGAATTATAATTTTCAAAAAAAATTATTTCAAAAAAATTGCGGTTTTCTCAAATATTTTTCTACCAATTTTTCATTATATCGGGTTGTATATTTACATTGTAAAATACAACTCCGGTATTAAAATACCTGGTTTTCTCTGAAATATTTCAAAAAAAAAAAAAAATTTCAAAACATTTAAAAAAAATATATATTTTATTGCATACGGCCAAATCCTAAAATTTTTTCAAGCATATCTTCATAAAAACAAAAATTGCATCTTTTTCATGTTTAAAAAATCAAAAATGGATATCGTAACTAGTTTATGATTATCCATTAGGATTTGACCAACATGTCAAAAACCTTTTCCAATCTTTTTTTAGGATTCAGATGTAGACTTTAATATTTGTGAGGTGTAAAATTACATGATAAAGTACATCCTTAAGTATTAAAGATACAATGTGTAAAAATGTGATGCTAAAATTCAGACTTTAAAACGGTTAGGATTTAACCCGATAAGGTAGAGACTCTCTCATGAAGAAAAATCTGCCTTGAGCCTTAGAAAAGACCAACGAATAGAAACCCGACTTAGAAAAAACAATCAAACAACAATACAGCTTACCTTAGGTAGGGTGCACTGGGGGTGATGCGTCTTTCCCTTGCACAACCAGTCCCTTACCCAGACTCTCGCAGACCATAGGTTCCTAGTGACCATAATACTAGGTGGCGACTCCTAAACATTAATCATAATTTTATGATTAAATCCAAAAAACCTTCCCAACACACAACACCCCTCACCCAGGAGGCACTACAAGGAGCCTCCGCTGTCGCCAGACGACATCGCGCCCCCCTCCCGTGACAGGTGGCAATTTGCTATCATTTAGTCTCAAGCAATCCCCTTCTAATAGCTATAGGGATTCAAAATCCAACCCGTATTCAACGAAGTTCATCTCTTTAATGGTGGCCATGGTATTAATCCTAAGTCCTGCAATTCAAGATGTTTTTTTAGTGTTAAGCATGTCTTAATGCAACAATATTTATTTATGGAACATTCATTCTATAGGCAAATTCTATGTCCTTTTACTTGAGACATTAAGGTAGGTGTTATCTAGTCTTAAAAGGGTTTCTTGTTGTGTAAATGATTACTTTCGTGAATGGTACCTATATCAATCACTACTAGTCCTAGCACTCAAAAAAGAGTCGAATGGTTTTATGAACTTAAACCCTAACTAAAAGTCATAGGGTAAGCCACTACTCCCCCACCTAACTTGAAGTTTCCATGTGTGTGCATTCTGGAGCGATATATCATACATAAACTAGTGATGCATGAAAACATTCATCAATATCTAACACACATGCATGAGCAAGATAAAGCATATATAAGTAAAAAAAAAAGAAGCCAGATGTGAAAATTTAAACACATCAAATCATATAAAACACACAAAACCTATTCCAAAACTGTTAAAAAAAGTCCCTAGTGGAGTCGTCATTCTGTCACACTTGAGCGCGTGATGTTGCGATGTCGGGATCAAGGAGTCACCATCTAGTTATTTTGTTTAGGGCCACTAGGAGGCCTGAGTGGACTGGTCTAATATGAAATTCTAGGTTAAGTGAATGGTTGTAACTAGAGAAGGTATTAGCACCCCTAGCGCACATTACCTGAGGTAAACTGTATTGTGTGGTCTAAATATGGCTTAAAGGTATTGATGGGTTCCTAACCGATGGAACAATCCACTTCATGTGTGTTTGAGCCGATCTTTGGATTCCTCAGTATGATCTTCATGATGGGTAACATCCACTCCTGCTCACGAACCTTTTACTTTTTAGGAAGAAAATCGATGTTTCATGGCATAAAGCGATGCAAGTTGAAATCCATGCATTACATTGTAATGGTACATTGTTATTAGTTCCATTTCACCTTTCTATAAATATGGTTGGCAGTTGATGGGTGTATAAAATTAAGCACCTTGATAATGATAACGTTGAGAGATACAAAGCTCACTTAGTTGCTAAAGGATTCTCTTAATATAAGGGTATTGATTATTCAAAACTTTCAGTTTCGTGGTTAAACCCATTACCATTTGGTTGGTTCTTACTATTGTAGTATCTAGAGGTTGATATATCAATCAACTAGATGTTCATAATGCTTTTTTAAATGGAACACTTCAAGAAAAAGGTATATATAGAACAACCTCCAAATTTAGTTCATCCTCTCTTTCTTCTCATATATGTCGGCTTTATAAGTCTCTGTTTTGTTAAAGCAAGCCCCTCAGGCTTGGTACAACTAGGTTGAGTGATTATCTCCCTTCCAATGATTTTTATACTTTCAAGATTGATACATCATTTTTCATCATGTTTTTAGGTGGTGATATCTTTTATTTTCTTGTTTATGTTGATGATATTTTACTTATTGGGAGTAATTTCATCTTGCTTAAATGACTGATCACTTTATTGAGGTCAGAGTTCAAGCTTCAAGATTTAGGTGTTGCTCATTACTTTTTAGGGATTTGTACATGTTACAGTTTGTTTTAGATTTTGTAAAATTATATTTGTTTGTAAATTGATGAAACTTATGTCGAAATTCTGACTCGGATATTTTATGAAGAAATAAATAATGACTTATTTAACGAGTTCGTTTTATATTTTGTCAATTTTATTGTCATTTTATATTTTGTCAATTTTATTGCTGAGTTGTAATTTTTGGTACATGTGTAGAAATTTGAATTTATATAGATAGTTGATAATGAATTAAGAGTACTATTAAAATAGATTGAATAAGTTTGAGCTAAATCAATATTTTTACAAATTATTTAGTTAACATAGTTAATTAATACATGCTGTCATCATTATTTTATATAGGTTTGATATAAGTAATGAATGATCATTCATAGATGTATTGAGATTAAACCTAAGGGTTGCGGATGATGGATTATTATAATGAGGTTCAAGGTTTTATTAATTACGCACTATCTAATCCGAGAAATATTAGTGGAGACAATATTAGATGTTCATGCAGGAGGTGTAAAAATAAAAAAGATTTATTGACCAAATGTTGTAACAATACATGGTAGAATAGATGGTTGGGTCAACTTCTAGTTCTAGCAACGTGCATGAAGTTGTAGATGACAATAATAATTCTTATATGAATATAGTTATGGATGCTATGAGAATAAATCAGGGTCATGCCAGTTAAATTCCAATACGGGTATTGTTCACGGTGTTCATTACATATAGGTATACCAACGGAATATGTCCGTTAGTATATTCTAGAGACTATAAGAATTGTTCCCCTTCACCTTGACACCGTTCATGGAATTCATTACATAAGGGTATATTGACGAAATATGTATATTCTAGAGACCATGAGAATTGTTCCCCTTTACCCTGATACTGTTCATAGTGTTAATTACATACGAGTATACCGACAAAATATTTCCGTCAGTAAATTCCAGAGACCATGAGAACTGTTCACTTCTTAATGCGGTGATAATTAATGATCTTTTGACTATTCACTTGTTTTAGCAATGGAATCACCGATAGAATGAAAAGCCACCGTTAATATTTGGAGGGGCTTTCTGAAAATTTTCACGCCAATTGAAAATTTGCATTTGACTTTACAGACGAAATCACCAATGAAAATATTACAAATATTAATATTTAATTTTTCCTCTGTGATTTTTTTGGTAAAAGGGCCTAGATACCAATTGGACTTTACAAATGGAATCACAAAAAAGATATTAAAAATATTAATATTTAATATTCCATCGGTAATCCTATCAGTAAAAACCAAAATAAAAGACCTCAACCATGACTGACCAAGACTTCTTCTTCTTCTCTCTTTTTCTCTCACCCACCCGTTTCTCTCTTTCTCTTATCTTCTCTCTCTCTCCTTCAAACCCGAGATCAAACATTCTCTTCTCTTCTCATCCTAAGGTATGTTGTATTTCTTCATTTTTCTTCTTATTTTTCTTATTTTTTTGGGTTTATTAACATGTCTTTTCATTTTTTTTGTTTTTTATTTTTGTAGTTTTTGTTTTTTAATTAAGAGCCAATATCAAGTACGCCATTAAGGTAAGAATTTTTCATCTATTTTTCTTCTTTTTTTGTGTTTTTTTTTGAATTATTTATGTTTTTTTTTGTCATTATGTTTGTTCAATTTTTTGTTCTTAATAATTTTATCAATTAATAGATGACATGAATTTTATTTTTTATTGAAAAAATTTTTGAATTGTTTTGTTGAATTTTAGTTATTTTTTTTCAAAGTTATTGTTCAATTTCAATTAAATGTGTGAGAATATTTTTAATTATTATTTTTTTATTCCATTTAGAATAAATTTTTGTAAATTTAGGATTAAAAATATTACCACTTAGAAATAATTGTGTTGAATTTTAGTTGTTATTGTAATAATTTTTGCATTATTTTGTTGAATTTTAGTTTTTTTTTTCAATTTTGTTTTTCAATTTCAATTGAGTGTGTAGGATTAATTTTAATTATTATTTTGAATTTTTGTAAACTTATAATAATTTATTGTAAATTTATGATTAAAAATATTATCATGTTGAAAATGAAAATTTTCTATGAAATTGAATTATGCTAAATTGTTAGAATAAATTGAATAAAATCAACTGGTTTGTGACATTTATGTTGTGTATTTGCAGGTTAAAATTTTTGGATGGTCTCCTATTAAGGAGAGATGCGATTGATTTTTTTTTTTAAATAAGAATTTTTTTATATGTAATTTGTGTAGATGCCTAGGGGAAAGTCTATTGCATACTGCAGCATCGAGGGGGGGTCTCTTCATAGCGGGATCCATTTACGTGCAAGTACAAGGTCCAATGGAAGGACGACATTTCAACGTAAGTTTTTTTTGCTTTACAATGTCATGTTTAGTAATTTTTGAAAAAAATAATATTATTTAATGAATGCAATTTCAGGTTTACAAATATCGAGGCTGCTAGATCAATAACATCGGCTTTTAAATCATTGATGGAAATTTCATTGTTTTAATGGAGCCATATTTTCAAATATTCTGAATGAAAACTACAGGTCAGTGCATGGTTTTCAAGGTGCAAGATTAATATTAACTTAAATATTTTTTTATGTTAATTTGGATTGTTTATTGAAATTATTGAAATTTTTATTTTATAAATTTTTATTTCATTGAAAAATTTGAATGGGAGAGAGCTGATGATAATGTTGCGAGGAGGATTTGAGAGAATCTTGCAGCAATTAGGTAAGATTGAATTCAAGATAATTTTTTTTATTCCAAATATTAAAATCTTCCTTTTCATTTACTAATAGATAATTAATTTGCACCATATAGGTTGTGTAATTTTTAGTATGAGACTAAAAAAAACCAAAAAATATGCGAAAGAAAGAGAGCTTTTATGTTAGAATGACGTGGCAACTTGAAAGGACTTTAGATTGTCATACGTTTCAGAGGCTGTATGGGTAGAATACATTCAATACGTGACATCCGCGCGTTTCACTCGATGATCACAATTCAGTATGGATAACCAGAACTGACGTGTTCATGATTTCGTTACCACACTTACTGATGACTCTGTTTTTTTCATTTCTCATGCGAAATAGATGATAATATTTTTTTTATTTGTTGTTTTTTACAAATATATTTAACCGACAACATTTTTTATTATAGACTACGGTTCTTGGACGCGAGTCAAGCCTAATGAAGCTTTTTGTTAAAATGCATGTGCGAAGTGATGACTGCCAAAAAAAGGTGCAACAGTTCGTTGATAGTCGAGCTCAACACTTTGTGGTATGTTGGTTTTCAATCATTTTTTTCTTAAGTTATTATTTCCTTAAATTTGATGAATTTATTTTTTCTTTTTAGGATACATATAATAGTTGGTTGAAGAAGAGATACGAGAATGATCCTTCGACCTATCCAGACATCGATCCAAATTAGCTTTTGGAGGTAGGATTGTCTGGTGGGCTCGATATAAATTGAATGTACGGACTCTCTAACATTACGCTTGAAAACTTATGGAGGATCCGTAGTGCTTCGACAATTGGATGCTCGCCATCGATTCTGGGCGATTAAACTTTAGAGTTCACGGCGATGTTAGACCAACGAGTATAAGATTAGACAACCCATCTTAATGATAAATATGAATGACTCACTGTTGATTATGAAGAACTCCGCTGATTGGTAATTAAAATGAGATCACATATGGGTGGTTCATGTGCATCCTCTAATTGGCCCCTATGGTTTCGGCGACGACCAACCTCCTTCTCCTCCAGCGTCGTCTCTATTTAAGATTCATTGTATTTAAATGTACAAATATTTAAATTTGTAATAAATATTTGATTTGTATTCTAATTTATTTTAAAATTTTAAAATAAATTTATTTTAATTATTTTTTTACTTCTGTTCAATATATATATATTTTAAAATATTTTTAAAATTTTACTGACAGGGTTATCGGCAGAACTAGACCGTCAGTATATTTTAGAGAGTTGGAAAAGAATTACTGCAAATGCCACTATTACTGATGGGGTTACTCATGAAACTATTTTGTCGGTATATTCTAGAGAATTGAAAAAAAATTATTGTTAACACACCGATAAAATTACAGATAGTATTCTGTCGGTGATATGTTATATTTACCAATAGATATACCAATAGAGTAAAATGGATAATTTTTTTGGTGCGCCTTTTCTGTCTGTAAATTCATTGATATATTTATTATCTACAGTCTATAAATTACTGATGATAGTTTTTCTGATGAATTGTTTACGTCTGTGAGTTCATCGGTAAAATACATATCGATGGACTGTTGGTATAAATACCAACAAAAATTTTCGTTGATAAAATTGTTAAATCTAGTAGTGCGTAACCTAATTGACTTGGCTAGTTTAAATACAAGTTGACATTACCCTATGCTTTGCATCTAACTTCATTTAGTAGACGAATGAAAAATAAGTAGCATGATTATATAATAGAACAACAAATTCACTTCAAAATTAGTTGGGGTTTGACAACATAAATTAATCCTTTTAAAGCTATTCCGTGTGATTATACACTAAATCTAACTTCCTGTCCTCCACACCCACGTCTAATCATCTTCCTCTTCCTCTTCTTCTCTCTTTCATCAATCGTAGAATTCCTCCATCCTTTATTAACTTAATCATCAATGAGTTTCATAATGTAAAAGAAGACTTCCTAGTTTTACAGACTACACATCAGCATCCACCTCACCTAAGAGCAAGACGCTAGAAAACACGACTTTCTTGGATACCCTTCTCTTATTTTTTCACCGATATGCTCTACAATCCTTTAAAAGTTTTTAAAAACTCCTTTCCTTTTTTTTTTTATCATCAAAATTCTAACTAACAACCTTTGAAGCCCCCCCCCCCCTTCTAAGTGACCAGTACAAACTTCTGAAGTACTCGTACGATAATTTCAAATGATGGAGATCCAGTTTCGAATTAATGGTATCGTCAATTAAAGAATCATGACTATTGAAGCATAGTTATTGAGTAATGCCCCTTTTCCCTTCGTTGGCGTGACCTTCGATCTTCACGGCCATGAGGACAAAGTCTTGTTTCCCTAGCTAAGATTGTAATCCTACAACATATAACCTCCATAATGCAGTTTTTAGCCCTTTCTCCCTGTCTTCTT
>Ga0325403_1002287_pt1 | contig 16841 bp, 10 predicted proteins | sample PopdelMetagenome_19_FD_205665 | JGI IMG/M metagenome (GOLD analysis project Ga0325403, IMG submission 205665) | Populus deltoides microbial communities from Bellville, Georgia, United States - Xylem-PdKOR-R4 | ecosystem: Host-associated > Plants > Phyllosphere > Stem > Wood/Secondary xylem...
AGGAGACAGTTGACCTTAGTCTCCAATCAACCTCTCAAATTAGATTGGTTGAAGAAGGATGTATATAATAATTCAATAATTGAAAACTGTAATATATCAATTATTAAAAGTATACGACCATTAACAGCCATCAAAGAAGAAAGGAATCTATAAAAATCAAATCAAATTGCCTCCACCCAATATACAAATACAGACAAATTGAGAATACACATTAGCATTTCTGTTCACGCCAGAAATAAAAAATTTCTAAAAAAAAAAAACAAAATTCATATACTCAACCAAAAGAGAAGTCAAAAGAAAAAAAGGGGCAGCTTGTGTAAAGAAGATAATACTTGTAAAACGTTGAAATTACTTTTGTCTTTACCGCTCCCGCTCTCACCAAATCAACCCCTTCAATCACTGTCTCTCTCTCTATCTCTACTTATTTTCTTACATCGACAAAACAGAACCCTAAAACAAAAAACACGCAGAAGAGAGACAAAAAGAGAGAAGGACACTGCCTTTCTACAGCATTATCGACAAGAAATTCAATACCCGTATTACGTTTTTCAAGAAACAGGCAAGTTTTGCTTCTTTTTTTTTATGTATTTTCACTTTTTTTTTAATGATTTGAGGTGTTGATTAAGCTTAAGTGGAATTTGTTTTTAACATGGTTTTATAATTTACTTGTTGGTCTTGCATGGTGGTTGAGAAAATGGCAGGAAAGAAAATGAAAAGTTTGAGTCTTTTGGTTTTTAAAGTACTAAATTTTTGTCATCTGAATTGTTAATTTAAGCTTAAGCAAGATGGTTTTAGGTTGTAATTTAGCTCAGTTAGATTTAGCTTGTTTTTTAATGAACTGGGTTTTGAAGCTCCTTGGTTTTTGTTGCCAATAAGGTAGAAAAGATTTGATTTTTACCTGAGTAATTTTTATTTCCACTTAAAATAAGCTCATATAGTTGCAATAAGCTTAGTCTCAGATGAGTTGTGTTTTGTTTTGTTTTCTGGTTTATGGTTTATGCTTAAATGGAGCACTTTGAGCTTCAAAACTTTCTTTCTTTCTATCTATTTATTTATTCATTGAATTCTCTCTGCAGTAAATTGAGTAAAAAAGGGATTTTGGGTATTGGCTTGTGGATTGCCTGATTGTATATTTTTTTGGTTTTTTTTTTTGTTTTTGTTTTCTTAAAAGTTTCTTTTGCTGCATTGCTAAATTTTGCAGGGTTTTTGTGTTTATTAACCTATTGAGATTGATGGTCTGTTCAAATTGAGTTTTGATGGTGTTGTTATGTTGAGAGTGGATGGGGGAGTGAAGAGGTTTTGGAGAATTCTACTCTTATGGATGTTAGTATGAGTTCATGCAATGGAACAATGGTCCAGCACACAAATGGCATCGAGGAGAGTGAGAATCTAGGTGCTGATCTACTTAAAGATTTTGATTTGTGCTGGGAAGATATTGAGGATCGATTGACCGTTTCTAGAATGGTTAGTGATTCGGTCATAAAGGGCATGGTATCTGCAGTTGAACAAGAGGCAGTGCAGAAGATTGCTCAGAAAGAATTGGAGTTGACTAGATTGAAGGAAGAATTGCATCTTTACCACGTGGGCGCAGATGAAAATGAATCTGTGTGTTCAGGGATGTGCCAAGAGCAAAAATATAGAAAAAATGGTCTTTATTCTACCCATTCAGATACATTTGTGGAGCAAGCTGTGTTACAAGAATCTTTGGAAAATCTTAAAATTGCAGTTAAAGGGAAGCTTAAGAAGCTCAAGAAAGAAATTCACAAGGTTAAAGGGTCCTGTTCTACGAGGAGGAGGAATTCAGCTTCTGAAATTGTGGGTTTGAGTGGTATCCTTCCAGAAAAGGTGCCTGATAAATGGAGTGATGTGGACAGAATGCTTGAGGATCTAGGAGCTACTCTGGACTCTTTCTACAAACACACAGATGATATGGTCCGTTTCTCCAAGTTATCACTCTTTGAGTGGCAGCAGGAGAAGGAGTTTCAGGCAGAAATTGAAGGGCTGGTTATCCAAAATTGTATTAGGGGTCTCCAAGAAGAGTTTGAGCAGAGTTTGTGGGATCAAAATACCCAGTTTTTTGGCAATTTAAGTGCAAGTTGGCTTGAAAAGGTGAAAGAGCTTTCAAGTTTACGTCAGGAATTGGATGCTATCGCAAAGTCACTGTTTGTATCTGAAAGCGGGCAGTTAATTTCTCATTGTTCCTTTGAGCACCGGAAGTCTTCAGGTCATCATGTTTCAAATGGAAATCACGATGAGTCTATAATTACTATGCCAGAAAATTTGGAAGCTGCCCAACTAAAGCACATGAACAGGGAAGACTTGTTTCATTATCTCAAGACTGAGATGACTAAAATGAAGAGACACCATGAGTCAAAAGTGCAAGAGATGACGGAAGAAATTTTCAGCCTCAAGAGGGAGTACTTAAAAGAAAGGGGATCTTCTTTGCCAGTGAGGAAGGATAAGGACTTAGACATACTGAGGAAAAAGATCGCTGAAGTCATTTTGAAATTGGATGACATTCTTGTTGAAAATGAGAAAGTGCCTTCAGCGAGCAACAATGCAGAGAGTCTTGACAATATGAAGGACAGACTTGAATCCCTTCGTTTAGAAAACCATGAACTACGAGACTTGCTTGCACAAAAGAAAAGGGAAATAAAGCTCCTTTCCTTACAAGTTTCTGATGCTACTGAGAAAATGTCACAACATTCTCTGACAGAGGTAAACTTGTTGAGAATAATCACTAATCTTAAAAGTTTAATAGAAGATACACATGTTGAAACTACAATCAGTGAAGATCTGCATAAAATACTTCTCAAGGAGTTCATGGGCCAGATCAAATGCTTCACTAAAGAATCAGACCTGGAGTATGATTTCATGGAGGGAATTTATGAAATTATATTCAGAGAAGCAGCTCAAAATGCCAAATCTGCTAGCAAATTGGAAATTGAAGATTCAGATATGGAGTCTATTATTACACAAGGGCTGTTGGAAGTTGGTCTTCAAGAGGCCTTCAAGGAAGCTGAGGAGAAACTTGGTAGTTTGAACCAGAAATATGTTGATGAAAATAAAGTTCGATTGACGCTCGAGATGGAAGCTATGGAAAAAGAAAAGGCATTAAGAATGAGCATTGCAGAGAAAGAAAAACTAGACCAAGATATACACTTGCTAACAGCAACAATTCAAGAGAAGGACAAACTAGTGCGGGAATCAACAGATGCATTGGAAAAGGAGAAGGAAAATTTAGAGTTGGCTTCTAGAGAGCTTGGCAATTTAAGGGCTCAGACAAGTCAGCAGCGTCTATTAATTTCACAAAACAGTGAAGAATCTGAGATCATTAAACATGATTTGCTCGAGGCTTTGGACAAAAACAAACTTTGTGAAGAGGAGATTAGCAAGTTGCAAGAGAAGGTTCAGCTAGTGACAGAGAACTTGAGGGAAGCTACTGAAGAGAAAAGCATGCTGCTTGCTGTTTCTCAAGAGAAGCAATCATTGGTTGAAGCAAGAGAAAGGGAGCACAGGGAGCAACTGGATTCAATAGTTGTTCTTGTCAATGGATTATCAAGAGCAGTTACTGATTTTGAAAGCAGAGCCACAAAAGAAATCAAAAGGAGTAGCTTGAGGTGCTTACATTGCCATTGTTTTGATATAAGAGTTATTTATTTTCCCATATATTAATTTATATTGACGTGTGGACACATTGGGGTCTTTTTTTTAGAATGGTAACCGTAAATGCTTAATGAAGCCTAAACTACACTAATGCGTGCACATATTCATAATATAAAGGATTCCGCTGCTTAGATTATGCATGTGGGAAATGGTATGCCCCCATTGTATTTGTATTACCCGATTTTTTCAGATCATTAACCTATAAAGCTTGAAAGAGTTTATTATGCTGTAGAGGATGATGTTTTGACTGAAAATTGTTGCGTAGTAGAGAATAAGTTTATTGATTAGAAACCAGCCATAACAATACATGGCTTTTTTGCAGGCTGGAAAATCTTAGTTCACAATCGGGTTCTCTTATTCAGAAGGCTGGTATACTTAAGAGAATGGGATTTCTGCACAAGCAGAAGTTGGAAAGTAGGTGTTCTGACCTTCAAAAGGCTGAAGCTGAGGTATGCCTTAGAATTCACACTTTGCAAGACTTATCATATCTTTTAGTGGTTTGCCATCATCTCATAACAAATTACACTCTACAGAACACATGTATTGGTTGTTTTGTATGTTTTTGCATACACTATGCTTACTGGTTTGGAGATAAATTCCAATAACTTAAACGGTGGTGTATATGTCCATATGTAGAACTATGTTATTTCATTACTTGAGGAAGTAGCTTTTTATTTTGTTTCTGGAATGGTTGTCTTTTCTGATTAATGTTTGGGTACAGTTTTCATGCTATATTCCAAAATATTAAAATATATAGGATAGACGTTAATGCACTGGCTTAATGGATAGAGAAGGCTTGACTCACATGCTCATTGGAGTTACAGAACCACCAGGGATTTTTTTTTTTCTGAAAAAAAAGACAGTAAGTATGAAGTAACCAACTTAAATTGAATTAATGAAAAAAATTGGAACCCTGGAAATCTTTTTCCTTTTGGAAAGATTTTGAAGTTTTATTTGTTGGAGTAAAAGAAGATAGCGCAGAGAGGTGTATTGGGGAGATTTTTTTCCGCTTCATACTCCCATAGCTATGTGATCAAAGATTATCTGCTATTTAAGAGGATGGAGCTTTTTATTTCAAAGGGTGAATTTTTTTGTGAATAAGTATATTCAGTGAATCAGTTATATTTTTTGTAATTTTGGGTGATCTTGTCCAATGCTCCATGCATCCTTTGCTCAACTCTTCACAGTGACCCCTGGTTCTTTAAGTTTTAATCCAATTTCATGAAAATGTACACCCATGAACTTGAAAAAATGTGTATTGATATGTGTTTTTCATTTTTCTTAACTAGTTTACTGGATTTTTTTTGTCTGAATTTCAGGTTGATCTTTTGGGTGACGAGGTAGAAAATCTTCTAAGCCTCCTTGAAAAGATATACATAGCACTGGATCATTATTCTCCGATATTGAAACATTATTCTGGAGTAAGATGCTTTTTTCTTCTGCCACTAACACTTAATGTATTTGGAATTAATTTGTGTTCGCTTGCTTTCATTTTAACTTGTGTGTGTGTGTGTGTGTGTGTGTGATTGAATTTGATTATTTCTTGAAGTTGCAAAGTGGGACATGAGGGGGAGACAACTCTTTGCATAATTACTGTTGACTAATATTTGCACAGAGTCCATTACATGTTTTGTTTTGAAATTTCATAGAAGTAAATATTACAACTTTCCCTATGTTGGATGAATTCCATTCAGGCTTCAGCCACTCAAAATTTTCAATTTTGATCACGAAGAAACTAGTAAAATGAGAAGGTAATCCATGAATAGATTCCAACACAAAAGAGATTGATTATCGAACATTTGCACATCAACCTTGCCTAATTTAAAATAATTTTTTTCATGGTTATACATTGGTAATATTGTAAGACACCCCATCAATACCCTTAAGACATTTAATTTTTGATTCATCCATTCATTAACCGTTTACTTCTTTTGTTGCAGATTACTGAGATTCTAAAGCTAGTTAGAAGAGAATTGAATGGAGAATCTATGAAACCAGTTTGATCCGACAAGGTAATGTTTCCAAATTAGGTGGTTCCATCTTAAACATTATGTCTTTTGGGACATGGCAAGATGAAATTGAGCCAAAGGCCATTGGTGTATGCTCCTAGCTCAAGCTGTCACCTAAACATAGCATTCTGTATGTTGGAGTAAATTGATGATTATTTATGAAGATTTTCTGGTGCATTTTATAGGTATCCTCTCTTTATTTCCTCATCAATAAGTTTTGTTGAACAGATGATACTGCATAGTGAAGGAGGGAATTTTGCCAAGTGCCTTCGCCAACACATTGAAGCTTCAAAACTCTTGCAAAGTAGAAAGTCAAAAAAATATTCATAGTTTTTGGTGTCAGAAGGAAAGTGATGCAGTCTCCCCCTTGGCCTTTGGAGGGGCACGCCAAACGCCCGCAACAAGAGGCGAGGCAACTTTAGAAATTTTGGTTTTTGTGATACAGAATGGTCCCACATTCCTGGTTCTGGACTGCTAGTCACAGTGAATCGCAGATTGGTTCTGTGATTGACAGTTTTCAGTTCTCCCTCCCCCCCTCTGCCTACATAGATTATAGTTTTATGATACCATAGGTTTACAGCCTGTTAATGTATAGGTCTTTCTGCAGTTAATGAATCATTCTTGCTAGTTGGTAGGCAAGTTTTCAGCTGTCTTCATTCTTGAGATACGATAGCTGTTATCCCAGGTAGAAAAGAAATCTCTTACAAGCAGATTTTTTGGGAATCATCAAAAAGTGATTCCTAATCAAAACTAATGAAAATCTTAAGCAATTTCCTTACCAACATGCTGGTGTGATCATATTAATTAGTTTGCAATCAGAAATATAAAGACTTTGAGACATCGGCAAATTTGGACAGACCACACAGGAGCATCTAGCTAGATCAAACAATGGAGGACAAAAGGTGGAAATAAACATTGAAAAACAAGCAGACGAAAAGGCATGTTAAATGCTTTTACCATCAATTCTCGAGTCTTTCATTATCTTTACGTACAGCTGAAAAATGGGGAGAACAAGCGTGAAATATTCTTCCAAAATATGTGGAAGTTAAGAATGAAATGGATGTGCCAATGGTTACCAATGGTTAAATCATGAACAAGTAGCTGCTTCTCATTTTTCTTTTTCCTTAAATGAAGGCAGAACGCACATAAGAATTTCACTAAATACATTTTATTTCCAAGAAACCTTCCTCTATCTTGATCTGTACAGTAGAGAATTCAGCACCCTAAAACGGAACCAGTCAGCTATGGGAGTTCTCTGTTGATTCTTTCATCAAGAAATTCCAGGCCAGCAACGCTGCCCCAACTGCTGGTTCCACCTGAATATTCAAAACAAGAATCAATACTGGTCATCTCACTCCCAAAAATCAGACAACTGTTCATTTTGCACCATGACAAGTACCTCCACACCAACAAGTCATGCTTTGAATTAAGATGCAACTTAGTCCGAGGATTTCCCTAGTGATCCCTTTCTGGTTTTATAGTTTAGAAAGTTGTAGCGTTGCTCTTCTAATTGTAAATCACTAAAATCAGTTGCAACTTGGTTCAATGAATTCAGAGTTGACAGGGGGGAAGGGTTAAATTTGACAAAAATGAAAGCAAGGCTTGAAATCAGGTTTTGCAATTTGTTGAGAAATGAATGCTTCAAGAATAAAAAGTGAATCGATGCTAACCTGTGGTCTAATGGGATGGGCCCCAGGAAACTGCTCCTGAATGCATTTCATAACTTCTTTCCCAATATCCCAAGTCCTGTTAGCTTCGAGAACACCACCAACCATCACAACAGGGAAAGAACCATTTCCATCTGCAAGGAAAAAAAGTCTTTAAGGTTAAGTTATTGAAAATAAAAGGTAAGAAAAGCCAACAGACATGCTTTACTAGATAGCTTTCCAAAATTGCATTCCTATTATTGTTAGAATGGTTTATATGGAATATATCACATCAACTTGCGATAAAGGCTAAAGAACACCATAACCAAGAGTTGAGGCATCATGAGTTCATACAAGGGACCCCCCCAGTGCTAAAATTTATATGAAAACGATGTTTATCTTGAGCAACATTTTAAATGAGTATAGTCAAATCAGGTTTGCACCTTCACCGCACAAATGAAGTCTTTGGACAACAGCCTTCACACTTAGAGCCAAGTCCTGGACTGCATTGACCAAGATCTTAGTTGCTACTTGATCGCAAGCTTCTGCACAAGATACCACTTCTGGAACAAGTGCTGCAATGCGTGCCCAGGATGGATCAGCATAAGTCCACCTAAAAAATCAATGAAAAGATAGGCATCAGTTCACCGAATGATTATCAGGGGGCTTTAGAGGAGCGGGATTTCTCTTATAGCCATTTCATTTAATACTAAATATCATGTGCTTTAAACCATTTGTTGGTTACATATATGCAAGGGGAAAGGAAAATAAACAAGAAAGGAAAAAACATGAAAAGGAAACACACAGACAATGAAGGATACTTTGATTTCAAATTTCAAAGTTCAAACCAATAATTGAAAATAAAAATGATGAGCAGAGTCAAGACGGTTTTAAAACAAATACCCGATAAGTTCATCAGGAGACGAGAGGCTGAGTGCCTTCAAAATCTTATTTGTTAGCATTGTCTGTGGACCACGACCATCATGAGCCCTTATTACTGCAGTCAGTGCCTTTGCAGCAATTCCATATCCACTGCATTATCACACATTACTAAAAAAAATTACCATACTTGAAAAGGTAAGAAGACTGTCTAGCAAATGATCAATTAACAAAGCAATTTTCTTTTTATAAAACCTCAAGCTATTAAAAGCCACTGGATGTTATTTTCAGAAAATGAAGTAATTAGCATTCAAACTGTTGATTATTTAAGAAGAGACAAGGAAACTAAAACTCAAACCTATCTCATACACCTTGACTGCATTAGGCAAAGAACTGACCACACACCGAGTGTATAGCGCATACCTCCCCCAATCACCTAGGACAGGTCCTGCACCTGAAGCTCGAGCTTCTCTGCCATCTTCAGCAAATCCATAAGAAATGCACCCCGTACCAGCAATTAATACACAGCCATGAAGCTTTCCCATGGTCCCACTTGCAAGAGCAGCAACAGCATCATTCTGAACATACAACTTCACATGGCTAGGAAATATTTCTCTGTAAAAACAGAGCATCTGATTCAGAACAAGACATTCACGAGTAATTCATTGGTAATAAGCAAGGAGAAGGAAAATAAGAAGCAAGTAGTAATGGTGCGGGTGAATCTATGGCCACAAGTAGAAAATATTTTATATGGAATTGGGAACATTCCAACTAAAACACGAGGAGAAATGAAAGCAACAAGATTATATTTTAAGGTATCAATGAACAATAATAGGCTCTTATAAGACATGAAAAAAGATAGAATTTATGTTCAATTTCCACTGGTCAGGTCACTGCACAGTGAGAAAAAAGGTGCTAGGTAATACTCCGATGCAAACCTTAGCCAGTTTAGTATCCTTTCTTGATCAGTTGGATGGTTAACACCAGAAACGCCTAAACAAACAGCATGAACAGCCGACCAATCAGAACCTGATTTTGAGAGGGCTTCAGCCATAACCTCTTCCAATGTGTCCCTGGCAGCAGTTTCTGTAGGATATGATACATGAACAGTAACTAAAAAAAGCAAAGAAAATGAAACAATGTTTTATCATTTTGATTCTTCAACGTTGACAATGTGAGAGAATGTTGATATTATATTTATGTATTCAACAATGGTGTGGAGAACATAAAGGATATGACATAGGGCTATAATAATTGAAGGTTTATCAGAAAATTTTGATTATTAGCGTCCATATTGGAACTGATACAGAGAAGACAAAAAACATTATGCATTAGAATTCTTAAAAACTACCAACTTAGAAGTTCATTTAAGCATCCAAGAACCCCTATTCTCAAAAGAAAGCATGAACAAATCAAGTTGATCAACAAAAAAAATTAAATAAATAAATCCAGGCGACAATTGGCAAAGCTAAGAGATCAGCAAACTCAAAAAAGTGAGTTCAAGTGTTGTGCAAACAACACAAACATTAAAGATATTAATCAGAGGGAAAAGTCCACTCTACAGCAGCTTAATTACTCTAAAAACTTCCCCGTATAAACACACAATCAGATTAAATCAGGGGCCAAAACATATAGCTTAGCATTGGTACCAACAAATCAACTCCAATTTGTAAAACTCAAAATAATTGGGAATTATGACAAAAAAAATTTAAGAGCAGATCTCCGAAGATTATAAGGTGAAGGTCTAATTCCATTTTTATTTTCCTTTTTTTCCCATAAAGTGCCAAACTTTGAGTCGGATTAAAGGGAAAAGAGCCAAAATTCAACCAAATTCCCATCTGGGTCAGTCCAAATCATAAAAACTCACCAAAAATCATTAACCTAATGATCACCATAATCAAAACCCAAAACAACCCACATAAAAAACAAAAAAAGATTCAAACTTTAACTAAATCAAACACCAAACACTATATCCACCATTCGAAAAACAAAAAAAAAAATCAAAAGGGTAACAAAAAAGAACAGCAAAAATACCTCCAACGCTGTTATGATTGGAGCAACCAGAAACAGCACGTCCAAGGATAGGAGGAGGGTTAGGGAGGGATTTTGAGGAAGAAAATAAAGGAATGCAGACACAAACAGTTGAAGTAGTCCCACCATCAATCCCCAAAATGACTCTATTATCAGACCCATCTCCATTTTCACAGTGATCATGACCTTCAACTTGTTTTTCATGGACATTTGAATCTCCATTGCTTTCCCCATAATTATTCATCGCTTAAACAGAAAAATATCTCTAACACTCTCTCTCTCTTTTGAAATGAAAGATTAAAGAAAAGCTATGAAGGAAAGAAATACAAGTTAGAGAACGATGACTTTAACCAGAAAAACGGAGACTTTGACATCAGGATTTTTGTTTGATACGGAGAAAGAGTGTACTATTTTTAGTCACTTATTTATGAACAAATTTATAACTTAGTCCAATATGTTTAATGTGGTCAAGCAGTTCTTAAGGTGAGCAACTCGGAGGATAGAGTGTTTAAACCCAATTGACTTCTTCTTGATGATTCTTGCTACCTCAGGCTGGAAGAGATATTGAATTTGTGTAGATGGACAGAATGAAGCAGCAGCCAGTAAAGCTAAGATCAACCAATGTCCCAACGTGGAGCCTCTCGTGACATGCTTTCTTTCCCCTCTTCGTGTTTCCAAGTGAAGGATGAGGCTCATGCGTTGTGTTCTTATTATGTATGTGATTATGTATTTAAGAATATTTAGTAAAAAAATATATAGCATAATTTTGTATGGATTAAGAAAAAACTATAATTTATAATTTTTTTAAATCTACTTTTTTTTTTTTTCAAACCGCAAAAATCATATTGGCCCCAAAGCCCCATTGCCAGCTCCCATGGTCTTGGCCTATTGGGGACTCGATGTAAATCCTTCTTCTTCTGGCAAAGATACTTCAATAACACAACGGTCAGCAAGAGTTAAGGGACTGATTTGTGGGTTTTCAAACATGGAGGACTAAGTTGTAATATTATTCAAGACAAAGGGAGTAACGAATAATTTACTCTGGGAAATGTCGATGGTTTGGAGTTTGGAAATTGTGGCGTTGTGTCCTTGGGGAATCGGTAAAGTTGTTTACCGGCTAAATGTTCGTTTGGTATCTTTAGTTCTTTTTATTTGTTAATAAGGTCCCTCAACGTTTTTTTTCCCTTTATTCATCCTCGCAATCTATATTTCTTCACGCGCTCCTACCTCCAGTAATCATTGATTAAATAAAATAGAAAGATCATTTACTTTAAACAGAAAAAGATCTAGAGAAATATATTAAAATAAAATAGAAAAACAAAAAAATAAAATTAACTAAGAATAAAAGTTAAATTCAAAGTAATGTTTCAATGTGATTGCTAAACTTTAAATATGGTCAATCTTGTCCTTGAGTTTTAGCATATATGAAAGATTTCCATCATACAACTTAATTTTTAATTTGTAGAATTAAATTTATTTTAGATCTAGTTTGACTTAACTTATAATGGGAAAATTAAGCAGTGATTTTTGTACAAAACAAGTGCCATCCTCTGATGGGCAATTCTATGGAACAAAATAATTTGATGGATTGTCAAAAAAAAAAAAAACTATGGAACAAAATAATTTGATGGACTGACACAAGGAATCTTATGTTATTGATTGGTAGATGTGGTGGAACCATGTGTTTAATTAGCTAGAAGAACAATATTTCATAGAATAATATTTCTTACTTTCCACACTGTAAATTAATTAACTCACTACTAGGGGATTCGAGGGGAGTTTTATGTTGAATCAAGTTAACAATTAATTTAACAAAATTTAATTAAGATTTTAATTCATCTTAACTTTATTTTTCATGATTACATTTTAAATCTTTAAAAAAATTCTTAATAAAATATCGTTTTAAATTGATTAGATCAAACTATCAAATTTATTACTCAGTCACAACAAAAATTAATAAAAAAAAATCCCTTTTCGCTATACATAAATAATTCATTGATTTTTCAATAAAATATGAAATTGCTAAACTTTAAAGATATATAAATGATTAGTTTGAATCAAGGTTGTTGGTCCATCAAATCCAATTTATAGACTTGTTTGGATGATAGAATCACTCAAAACTACTTGGATTTGATTGTTTTCCTAACCTTTTATCTTCTTGTATTATATGAAAAAGGACTAGCAGTCCAACAACCTAAGCTGGATAAATTTCAAATATATGTCACTTTTATATATAATCTTCATCATGATCATTTTTATTATAAAAAAATATCAACTTAATTTCTTGGGTCATTTTTTTTTCTCAACATTAATATATACATTAATCAATGTAAATATTGCATTGGTCTAATTAATGTGTACCAATCCCCTAAAATAAAATATATGTTAATTGATAAATAATCCTTCACAATCAACTCAACTAGGTTTATCTAGTATTTTCTTAGACAGTAAATCTAGAAATTCTATAAAATTTATACTTATCAATCATATGTTATCGTGTATGATTATAGTTTAGGATAAAAAAAAAATAGAGATAATACAAATAAAAAATATATTTATTTTACCTTTGTCTTAAAAATATAAAAAAATCACTCTAAAATTATTACAAAAACATATTTATTTATTTTTTTCCACTAAAATGTTTATGTTTATATTATATATAATTTTTTCTTTGTAAAAAAAAAGAAAGTAAATAACCAGAACATATATATGTATTTAAATTTTCTGTTAACTAAGCATAATGGATTCAGTGCACAAAAATCTGGATACTAGAAACCCTAATCTCTAGTAAAAAGTAAAGGAAAAAGAAAACTAGCGTGAGAAACAAGAGTCGGCAATGTATTCTCTTGTCCCACGCTGCATGAACATAAAGAGATTGTACTGACAAGGATATATGTATTTTCAATGCAATTGTGGATGCAGATTGAAGAGAGGAGGAAGACATGCAAGCATGTTAGATGGCAGGCATTAACTGGTTAATTTGACCATAGAGATGAGATCAGGATAAGGACCCTCCAGGACCCAATAGGGGTACTCTTGGTACGGACAATAAAGGAGACAAGGCACAGCTTTTTTAGCTCTAGCTGAAACTCAAAGGGTAGTTTTGTTAATGCTCAGTCACTACAGTACAGCATCACTGCTCATCATCTTCCAGACATCTGCATGTGACCCACCTCACCAATAATGGAACCCCATCTCATCGATCTCTGGTTACACTGCCCAAAAACCACCATAAAGTAGAGAAAAATAATATCAAAAGATCACAAAAGATGATGTCTTTGTGTGTGTGTGTGTGTGTGATAGCCTAATGACAACAGTTAAAAAAGATTATAATAAAAAGGAAGCTTAAGCCATGTCAGATTCTTGTCTTTAAAGCATAGAACGGAAAACTACAGGATGGAAAGAAGTGAACTTTTCCAATCCTTTTTTTTTTTTAACTACAACCCATGTTCTATTTCCTTTGTTTTGATAGTCACAATTAGTATTTTCAAGATTTGTTTCTTGTGATAATTTTCTCTAGATTTCAATCTCATTTCCTGTGAGCAAAAGTTTGTTTCTTTACATCTCATTGCCATTTTGCATCCAGTTCTTGCATGTTTCTTCTTGGTTCATCAGATCTGAATGGTTACTGGGGTTGCTGATTGGAGAGGGTGGATTCATGGAGGATGTGCAGCTGGTTTTGATAAACATTCTTGGTTTTTAACTTTTGAAGTCTCTGAAAGTGGGAATTCAGATGCCTGTATGGGACTAGAGAAGGTAACTTGATGCATTGGTGAAGTCTGTTGAGAATTCTTGATGCTTGCTTTAATGTATGAAATTGTTGTGAGCCTTTTGATGATGATGATGAGGTTATTTGGGTGAATTAAGAGATGGGATTTTCACGCATTTTGTGAAATACTGTTTGTTTTCTTGGTTGGTTCTTGTTGGACAATTGAGGATTGATTTTGTATTTTTGAAGGTTCTTGAGGGAAATTGGCAGTAATGGAGAAGGTCCAGGGAAGAGGGATTTGGGGTCTTGTATTTCTGATCATAGTGTTCCTATCTGTTAGCAGTGGAGAAGCTCAGTCAAAGCCTGTTTTGGTAAACTGTGGTGCAAATAGCAGTATTAATGTGGATGGTAGGAGATGGATTGGTGATTTGGCCCCAAACGATAATTTCACTGTCAGTTCTCCTGGTGTTGCTGCTACTGATTCAAATGCTGATGGCAATTCAACCTTAGGGCCACTCTACAAAACTGCCCGGATTTTCAATGCTTTGAATTATACTTTTGCTGGAATGCAGGGAAACTACTTTCTTAGACTCCATTTTTGTCCATTCCCTTTTGAGAATTATAATGTCAATGAGTCCTCGTTCAGTGTCGTGGCTAATGGTCTGAAACTGATGACTGAGTTCAATGTTCCGGTCGAGATTTCAGACAAGAATTTGCACTTGCAGAATTCCAACAGCAATTCAAGTTCTTTGTCCTTGGTCAAAGAGTATATTCTAGCAATCAATGATGTTCTTGTGGTTGAATTTGTTTCATCTAGGGGATCATTCGGGTTCATAAATGCCATAGAGGTTGTCCCTGTGGTTGGCACACTTTTTGCAGACTCAGTTAGTAAAGTGGGTGGAAGTAATGCCAATTTCAATGTAAGCGGACGGGGGATTGAAACTATGTATCGGTTGAATATTGGGGGACAGGAGATCAAAACTAATCAAGATTCAGATCTTTGGAGGAAATGGGAAATGGATTCCAGCTACATGATTACAGCAGATGCTGGTGTTGAAATCAGGAATACTTCTAATGTCACTTATGCATCGAACAATGATTCCTCGGTGGCTCCACTTCTTGTATATGAAACAGCAAGAATCATGTCCAACACAGAAGTCTTGGAGAAAAAGTTTAACATGTCATGGAAATTCGAAGTAGATCCTGATTTTGATTATTTAATCCGGTTACATTTTTGTGAGCTGGTATATGACAAAGCAAACCAGAGGATTTTCAGGGTCTATATAAACAACAAGACAGCTGCTGATAGCTTTGATGTTTATGTACGGGCAGGAGGGAAGAACATAGCATATCATCAGGATTATTTTGATACGGTTTCCTCCAAGACCAACACCCTTTGGGTCCAACTGGGTCCTGACACTGCAGTTGGTGCTTCAGGAACTGATGCTCTCTTGAACGGACTGGAGATTTTCAAGCTGAGCCGAAGTGCGAATCTTGCATATGCTGACAGAATTGATTCAACTGAGAAAACTGGAAGTCATTCAAAATCTTGGATTCTCTTGTTGGGGGTTGGAGCAGGTGTAGCTTCTGTCCTCATTATTGCAATTACATTTACTTGCATCTTTTGCTTCGGCAAAATCCGAAGAAAACAAATGAATGATGCCAAAGACAACCCTCCTGGATGGCGGCCACTATTCATGCATGGCGCTGTTGTAAGTAGCATTGCTAATAATAAGGGAGGGGTCCATTCTCTAAATGGATCGTTGGCAGCGTCTACTAGAGTTGGCAGGCGTTTCACCTTGTCAGAGATTCGTGCGGCAACGAACAATTTTGATGACAGTTTGGTGATAGGAGTTGGAGGCTTTGGTAAAGTGTACAGTGGGAAGATTGAAGATGGCACTCTTGCAGCAATCAAACGGTCAAACCCACAATCCAAGCAAGGCCTGACTGAATTTGAAACAGAAATTGAGATGCTCTCAAAGTTAAGGCACAGGCATCTGGTCTCGTTGATTGGGTTCTGCGAAGAACAGAATGAGATGATCTTGGTTTATGAGTATATGGCAAATGGAACTCTTCGAAGTCATCTTTTTGGGAGTGATTTCCCACCATTGACATGGAAGCAGCGACTAGAAGCATGCATTGGTGCTGCCAGGGGACTCCATTACCTCCATACTGGAGCAGATCGTGGAATAATTCACAGGGATATTAAGACAACCAACATACTGCTTGATGAAAATTTTGTAGCAAAAATGGCAGATTTTGGGTTGTCTAAAGCTGGTCCAGCTTTGGACCACACACATGTTAGTACAGCAGTGAAAGGAAGCTTTGGATATCTTGATCCTGAATACTACCGTCGACAGCAGTTGACTGAGAAATCTGATGTTTACTCATTTGGCGTGGTGTTGTTTGAAGTTGTTTGTTCTCGACCTGTTATAAACCCAAGCTTGCCAAAAGACCAGATCAACCTCGCAGAGTGGGCAATGAAGTGGCAGCGGCAGAAGTCACTGGAGACCATCGTTGACCCACGTCTCAAAGGAAATACTTGCCCTGAGTCATTGAAGAAGTTTGGAGAGATAGCAGAAAAATGCCTTGCTGATGAGGGGAAGAATCGTCCAACAATGGGGGAAGTTCTGTGGCATTTGGAATTTGTCTTGCAACTTCATGAAGCCTGGATGCGCGCCAATGCCACCATTGAAACCTCCATTACTAGTAGTCAAGCATTGGAGGATTTGGAACTTAGAGTAGCAGAAGAGGCACGACGCCCCCCTCTCGCCTTGGAATAAGAGACTGATAGACCTCACAATGAAGGGTGATGGAGGGCCTGCTGAAACAATGGTTTTGGCAAATAGTATGCTGCAGCTGGATTTCACAGTGGAATGGCCCAAGTGTCTAGCGAAAGCT
>Ga0325403_1002290_pt1 | contig 16832 bp, 17 predicted proteins | sample PopdelMetagenome_19_FD_205665 | JGI IMG/M metagenome (GOLD analysis project Ga0325403, IMG submission 205665) | Populus deltoides microbial communities from Bellville, Georgia, United States - Xylem-PdKOR-R4 | ecosystem: Host-associated > Plants > Phyllosphere > Stem > Wood/Secondary xylem...
TATATATATATATATATATATATATATATAGAATTGAACATAAAAATATCAGCGCACGTAAAATTAAATATAAAAATAACTAAAATATTTATTTTGAGGGCTTGGAATTGAACTGAACTTTAACATTAAAAAAAGGAAAATGGCTAGAAAAACGGATTGGTCACATGGCGCATGTGTATACACACGTATTGTCTAATTGAAACCTCTATATCAACTCACACATGTAACTCACGAGCCGTTCATATAACTTGCAAAACAATGAAAAAATTAGATAAAAAACCTAATTCCTCTTTTGTGAAATTCGTGTGAAGAGAAAAGGCTAATGGGCTTATGAGTTTTGTTTAGGTTTGTTTGGTACGACTGTCGTTTTGGCCAGAAATAAAGGAGGTGTAGTGGAAGGTCTAGAGAGGGACTGTCACGGATTGGAGAAGAAGAGGGTTGTCATGGATTTGTGATGGTTGTTCGTTCTCTATCTAATTACGTGTTTGAGAGTGTGGTTGTAATTATTTTTCAAAGTGCTTTTCACTCAAAAAAGTATGCCAATAATATTTTTTATTTTTTAAAAATTATTTTTGAGATTAGCACATCAAAATGATTTGAAAACATCAAAAACATATTAATTTAAAGCAAAAAAAATATTCAATTTTTTTCGAAAGCGCTTTTCAAACTTACTGCTAAACGCCCAAGCGAGGATGCATGGTTTGGTTGGAGGAGATGAGAGAGGCTTGGGTTTCGGTTGAAAATAGGTAGTTGTAGTCTGAGAGAAGAAGGGGTTATGGAAGTGGTTGTCACTACTAAAAACAGGGGCTATTATCATCTGAATTTAGCAAAAGATAATTTCGTTGCTAAATTCCGTAACAGATTTGCAAGGATTACATATATATTATTTTTTTAATATTAGCAACAGGCTTTAGCAACGAAAAATCCATTGCTAAAGACAATGCAAAGTTTGCAATGGATTATATGTTGCTAATTGAAAAAATAATTATTTAAATCTTAATATAAAACCAAAATTATATAGACTGTTGATTACTTTTGATATGATAAAATCTTAACCGTTTAATTTTGCCGCCGTTGCTAATTCTACACCTACAGTACTCTCCCATCACACCCTTAGAAACGTAAACAGAGAACAAAGAAACCAACAACTAAAAATTAATTAACTTCCAGTGGATCTCCTTCATCCCTAATAACATCTATAACTGTAGAAAAATCACCCTCTCTTCATCGATTTGATTTTCCTTTATCCCAAACTTTTCATCTTCTTCTCATTTGTCTTCAACATCCTTAATTTTTTTTTCTTCATCTTCTTCTCCTTCATCTTAACAGCTTCAATCTTTCTATGTAAACTACCAAAAACACAGACCCATGGCAACATCGCACCAGACCCATCATTATCACCATCGAACATCCTGATTTACCCCTTCTCTTTGTAAACGGGTTGGGTTTTGCACTCTTTTCTTCAATACTTCAGGTAATTAATTTAGGATTTATGTTTTTCTCTGTTGCAATTTAACTTACACTAAAATTTTTTAACCTAACTTTCCCAATCTTAGGTGTTATTCTGTCATGTAGATTCATCTCGCTCACCTATAACTCAAGAACACATGTAACCATTTTTTTTATCGATACTTTGAATAATGGTTTTAGGCTACTAATTCGATAATATAAGGGTTTTGAAATGTTTTTACCATGATCTATAACCTAATTATGCATGTTTAATTGAAAATTTATCAAAATCCCCAATTTAATTTTTAGGGTTACGGTTCATAAATTGAATGATTTTAGGCAACTGGACCAATGCTGGTAATTCAAGTGCCTGGAAGAGAGCAATTGATGGAAATTTCTTGTTACTCTTATAGTAGATTTGTTTTATACTATATTCCTAAATTTCAAAATTGAACAGCTTTTGCAAGTAGGATAGACTCTGATTACTTTTTGAGAACTGTATTAAGAAGTTTGTTTCTTGTAAATTGATTTACATTGATGAATAAACTTGTTCTCCAGGAAAGTTTTTTATTAATTTAGAATAAGGCTTACACAACCTGTTTTGTTCTGTCCTCATGTTTCTCACAGATGAAATGTTTCAATTATGTTATAATTTTTTGCATATTCTTCCATCAATTAAGTATAGAATTGTTTATGGTGGTGGATGGTCGATTTAGGAGCTACCAATGCTGATATTCTTTCTGTTTTTTATAGTTTAACATGTATCTGGTTTGGTTAAGAGAAGAGGTTGTGATGGTGGCTGATTTCAACGTTAGGTAGGGGCTGAAGGTTTTGATCTGGAAGGAGAGAGGCTATATGCATGGCTGATTTATGAGAGATAGGGATGTCTTGGGCAGAGCTGGTGTTGAGTATGAAAAGAGAGATTGGCTGACTGTGTGGGTTGTTGGTGATGGGAGTCCAGAGGGAATGACAATGATGGTGTTTGTGTGGCTGACGGTCTCGACGTGGAACAAGATGTAATTTGTAGGGTTTTCTTATGGTGGTGTGGATTTGTGGGTGGCTAGTTCAGTCTGCGATGATGTGGGTCTTATTGATGGGTTTTATAAAAGGGAAGGTTTGGCTTATAGTTTAAAGGACGACAATGGTGACTATAAGTCTTGATTGTGGGTTAAGGAGATGTGGGTGCTGCCGTGAGCTGTACAGTGGTGGTTAGGTTTTTGGTATGTTTGATCAAGTGAAGATAGGAGAGAAGGCTGAGTCTGTTTTGGGTGAATAGAGGAGCTATTAGTTTTTCTTGGTTATGTGTTGAAGATGAAAATGGTGAAGATGCTTACTAGATTGTTGATGATGGTTTTGCTTGACTGAAAAAAAAAAGGTTTTGTGAGAAATTTCCAATGTTCTTGATATTTTAGGCTATGTAGGTCCCTTCTCCCTCTTCTGTTTGTTTGAGTGCTTTAGAATGGAGAGGATATGTTGGGATTATGGAATTTGATAACCATGCATGAAAGTTGATTTGAAAGCAAAATTTGGGGAATTCACTACTATAAAAAAGGACCCAGATAAAATTAAAATCTATTGCTGATAAAACTCAGCTATGAAATTAGCAATAGATAATTTCAAATACAAATAATAAATATTAATTTTTTAGCAACATATTTTCAATTGCTGATTTGTTTAGCAACAACTTATTCGTTTAGCAACAAATTATTAGTTGCTGAAATTCGATTGTTGATTGTATAAATCAGCAACGGATATTGCGTTGTTGATCAGCAACAGATATTTCATTGTTGATTTGTTGTTAATTAGCAATGAAAACTTTATTGCTGATCCGTTACTGTTTTGTCCAATAATTATTTTTTAAAACATGAATTTCTTAAATTATTTTTCCCATATATTGAATTTTTTTTAATTATTTGTGGATATTTCAAAAATTATAGATAAATATATAAAGAACATAAATTAATACTAGAAATTATTTTATCAACAATAATAAGTCAAATAAAAATAAATTTCTAAATAAATTTCTAAATATTGTTAAACTTACAAAATAGATAAGTCACAATTTAATAAATATGTTCTATCATAAAGGAGTTGGTTGGGGTGATGGTGGAAACGAACCAAAACAATGTTGACCATCATAAGGTGGGACCGATATATGGTGGTCAAGGCCCAAGTCGATATACTAGATTAGACAGGGGATATATAAGTATCGTCATTTGTGGAGCCACATGCGACGACATAAATGAATCTATAGGTGCCGACATACCTTGATCCATATTTGATGCCCAAGCTTGGTATCCCATGCTACTAAGAAAGTTTTTGATAGAAGCCATCTCCTGTTGCAGTGATAAAATATGACAATCTCTTTTCTTTATTTGCTCTTTCAATGCCTGAATTGATGAGGTAAGAGGTGCTGATTCCATCGTATAAGATTGTTATGAAGCATTCATACTAACCATGAATTTCGGCATACCAGGTGCACCATATATTTTACCCTTTGTAACTCCTTGTATAGTCACACACCAAGCTGCTCCATCAAATGAAGGATGATTTTCCCGATTAGTTATATATCTTAAAATCATCTTTTTTTTTGTAATTCTCCTACAATAAAATTAAATATAATAATAAATTCATTTTAATTTTAAATAATAATTAAATTTCATAGAAAAAGTACTTACAACAACTTTTTTAGACTTGTTATTTATGAAGGTTTCAGGCTGCTTGGTACTCTAATACAACACCGAAAACACATAATCCCATAGAGGTTCTTTTCCATCTGCTTTTTCTTGCTATCAACAAACAAAAAATATTAGAAAATATAAATATAAAAATTTGAAGTCGATTATAACAAAAAAAAACAATCTTCACCATTCTAGCTTGATATGATGCAAATCACACCGTACCTCTAGAATGAATGCTTAATTTACCATTTGTTTTAGTTAGCCGATTATTTCTTGTAAATGTTGATCATTTCTTGGAACTTGATTCCATATTGTTTGCATGTCATCACCAAAATAATAAGATGTAAAATTGGTAATTTCATCAATGAAATATGCTTCATATATGGAACCCTCAACTTTAGCTTTATTGGTCATTTTTTTCTTCAAATAAAACATGTACCTATATAATTGATATCAATTAGTTTGGGAAAAAATGGAAAAGAATAAAAAATAATATGACATGAAAACATACTGTTCAAATAGATACATCCACCGATATTGAACAAGTCCTTCGACTTTTACCTCATAAGGTAAATGTACTGTCTAGTGTTCCATAAAGTGAAAGAAGGATGGAGGAAAAATCCTTTCAAGTTTGCAAATAATTTCAAAGATATTCATCTGTAGCAACTCCATGTGTTGGACATTTAAAACTTGTAGCTCTAATGTCCCGAAAAAATACTGACAATTCAGTTAATGACTCCCACAGTGGCTTAGGCAAGTAAGGTCGAAAAACAATTGGAAGAAGTCTTTGCATAAAAACATGACAATCAAGACTTTTCATGCATGAAACCTTACAATGTGCCTTGTTTACACACCGTGGGATGTTTGAAGCATAACCATCAGGAAAAGACAATTCTTCCATCCATGACAACACTTCTTGTTATTGTTTCTTGAAGAGATAATAAGTGCCTTTAGGTTTGTAAATCGACCACTTGTATCATGTTGCAAATGTAAGTTTGGCTTCTTACAATACAACCAAATATCTAACCTAGCTATTAAATTGTCCTTGCTTCTATCAGGACAATCCATTACTGTATAAAAAATATTGTCATAGAAATTTTTTTCAATGTGCATGATATCAAAATTATGATGAATTAAATTTGTATGCCAATATGAAAGATCTGAGAAAATGTTTTTCTTCACCTAATTGCGTTTAACACCAAAGCCTGAAATTTTATCTTTATGAGAGGAATTTCTAATTTGTCCCTCTATAAAATTGAACACTTCAAATAACATTTATGAACCAGATCGACGAGGTATAGGAGGGAGCCATTCTGTTACTCCTTTTAAAAACTTATCTAATTGATATCTACATAGGTGATCCATAGGTAGGAATCGTCGATGACAGTAAAAAAAGGTTGTTTCCCCCCCATAATTTAATCTAAAGGCTTTGCTATGCTCTATACAATAAGGACAATACAACTTGCCATGAGTACTCCAACCCGATAATATACCATATGTTGGAAATCACTAATGGTCTACATCAAAGTTGCCCTTAATTGAAATTTTCCTTCCTATATATATATATCATAGGTATTAACACCATCAAGCTATAACTTTCTCAACTTATCAATTAACGATCGTAGGAAAACATCAAGCTTTTTCCTCGAATTCTTCGACCCAGGAATAATCATTGACAAGAGTAGACATTTGAAGACATGTCAAATGGACTAAAACCATCAGTGCATAATCCTAACCGAATATTTCATGGATTGGATGCAAAGTCTTGATGGTCTTGATTAAACTTCTTTCATGCCTCCCCGTCAGATAGATGTACTATAACTTCATCATCTAACCTATGAAAATGATGCCATGTCATATCTTTAGCATGATGTGAAGACATGAATAGCCTCTGAAGTCTTGGTGTCAAGGGAAAGTTTCGGAGTTGTTTCTCTGACTTGTTAGGACCTTTGCTAGTAGGATTTCTAGGTTTGTATCGTAAACTTCCATAAAAGTCATAATTGGTTTTCATTGCATCTACCCAATAGTACAATATACAATAATTAGGACACACGTCATATTTATCATAGCCAAGTCTAAGTGACTGCAGAAATTTCTTTGCATCATAGAAATTTAAAACCAAATTTTTATTATCAAGCATGCAACTTTTTGTAAATTTAGTAAATTTGTTGAAGGCAGTCTTAGTCAAATTTAGAGTTGACTTCATATTAAGCAATTGTTCACAAGCAGATAATTTAGATTGCTTGGTACACCCATTTTATAAAGACTCATCTGCAGCTTTAAGTAATTTATTAAATTTATCTACTTTTGGATTCGGAAGTTCCTCTGCTTCTATAGGATTAGAAATCATATCATTGGAGTATGCATCACCAACCCCCATTGCATGCAGAACCATATTTCTATATGAATGTTTTTCAAAAACATCATTCACAATATGACTACACTCAACTGATGAAGGTCCAACAATTATTGGTTCTGAAACATAAGGCTTTTTATATACGGTTCAATTTTCATAATCAGGTAAAAATCCTCTTGAAAACATGTGCTTATAAACATCTTCTTCCATTAAAAACTTTTGATTTTTACACCTAACACAAGGACATCTAATTTTACCTCCAGATACATTTTCATCAACTGTAAATGCAAAATTGATAAATCTCCGTACACCTGCATTGGAATAAATTATCAAAATAACTTAATCTATTATTTAATCTATTTCTTAATCTATATTTAAAACTTTATATAATAAATTATCAAAATAACTTCATTAATAACTAGCTCATAAGTTATAAAAAGAAAAGATATGAAAACTTGCAATAAAAGAAAAGAGAACAACATTGGAATACTGCATGAAGTTGAAGTGTAATTAAGTAGTTGAAATTGTGTGAAAAGGGGAAAGATAATATGTTGTTTTGATTGTCCTATGGATTAGTAAAATTATGTAGACAAAATAACTAGCTAATTAGGATACACCATGCAATTGCTCTGTTCATTATTTCCCACCATCATTTTTTTTCTTCAGCTTTAGTAATCTAGAATCTTTTATTGAAAAAAAATATATAATTGTTTGCATTGTTAAGTAATATTGTAGAAATGAAGTTTTCATGCAAACATATGCCATATTTTTTTAACCAACTAATAAATATTTATTTGATCAATAACTTATTACCTAAGATTGTCATATTAAACAAAGAAATACTCACAAACTAAAATAAGATTATGCCTATTTAATCTATGGTCGCTGAACTGCACAACTTAAATATTATAGCTTCTCTTTCATATAAGTGCAATATAAACAAAAAAAAACACTTTGGAGACAAATTACACCATTATTAGCAGACAGAGGCCAAGATTTAATGACCATGCAATTTTTCTATAAACCAAGTTATCTTCCAAAATTAATAAAAAGTTTTAAGCTACATTGACAAACTTGGAGGACTCAATATGCACAACCCAAAAACTTGGCAACTCCAAATGCAAATAAGTAATGTATGTGATGATGGGTTCAACAATCTGAAATTAGAAAAAAAAAGAGCAAGAATAATAGTGTTAAGAAATCAAAAAAGTAAATTAGCTTGTAATGAGCAAGAATAGCATTGCAAGGAGACTCATAAGTCAAATTTCCCAAGTTAAAGTTCTTCCTTTAACTTTGGAATTAATTATTTTGATGCCACATGGATTGATTTGATTAAACACTAACATGAATGCAGTAAGAAATTTCCATGCAGTTCATATTTCTCATATTTTTTTGTCAAATTTCTGTTCACAATAAAAGAACAATACTGATATGTGTTTTACTCTAAACATTCATTCATCCCCCAAAAAGAAATCACCTTTTCCCAGCTTGGTGATGTGAAGTGCATGTGTAGCTAAGAAAAACAAGACATTGCTTATCATGGATGCTTAGAATTCAAAGGGTTATAATCATGAAATGGGGCGGAAGAGATGGACAGATGTTAGGACATTCCAACAAATTGGAGCCCTACAAGATAGGGCCAATTCTATGAGAAATGCCATGACATGAAGATCACCTTCTGATGCTTTTATCTTAAGTATATGTATGCTAATAAGACAAACGACTGATTAATCAGTGGATGAATGGATGAAAATGGCAATCACAAGGTTTTCTGTTAAAAAAGGAAACAAAAGTAGTCATTAAGGAGACAAAAGGTTTGACTTTATTTATCTGTAAATTAGACAGTCAAGAGTGCAAATTTTCTGGTCAAAACAGGATGAGAAAGGTAAAAAATTGATGATGAATAATTTCACTCTCTCTACTTTACTCTGTTTAACATTACTAAACAAGAACAATTTCACTGGAGAGAGGTTGATCCTAAAGAAGATGAGTGAAAATGATGTAGTATGCAAAAAATTGTTGACCAACCAAACACCTTTCACAGCATGCGAGTAAAATCCAAGATCTAACTTTTATTTACAAGCTTGTCACATATTACCCATATTTCTCCTTTGAAAAACCACAAACATACACCCAGAAAAACATAAAAAACCAAAACCCCGAAAAAAGCGTCACTACCTAACCAAGCAACAATGGAATCGTTATAGAACCATGAAGATAAATAACATTACATTAAGAATTAGAAACATTAACATATGATGATAACCATATTTAACAAATAATTTGCAATAGATCTACAAATTATTCTATAAAATTAGTTAATAAAACAATATAGATTCTCTCTAAATTACAAACACAATCTCTCAAATATAGGTTTCTGATTATACCTGTTATCTTAATTTGTCGCACCGTATTTGTTCCTTGCAAAATGAAATCCTTGGAAGCGCAGATTCATTAGAGAAGAAGTTAAGAGAGTGACAAATGATGTTTTTGGAAAATGACACCTTGAGAGCATATATTCATGGAGAATAATTTCTGAAAGTTATAGAGATGAGGTTTTTGGAGAAGGAATAGAAAGGGACATATGGGTTAGGGTTATTTCAGAGAATGAAAGGAATTGTTCTTCTGAGATTAATATTTGTTTGTGTGATGTTTTTTTTTTTTTTTTGCAAGGTATACATGGACCAATTAATTATTAACACGTTATTATTGTTTATTGTATAAAAGTCAAAATCTAATTTTTTGTTTTTATCAGCAACAAACTTTTTCATTGTAAATTTTATGCAACCATATTAGCAACGAAAAATCTGTTGTTGATTCTTAATATATTAATTTATTTTTTAGTATCCGATTTTGCATTGCTAAATCCATTGCTAATATTAAAAAATTAATATATATGTAATCCGTTGCAAAGTTGTTGCTAAAGTTGCATCTGAATTATTCTGTTGCTAACATCCGATGCTATCGACCCTTTTTTTTTAGTAGTGATTGATCGAAACAAATCAATTTGTGCTGGAAATCTATAGTGTTTGAATTTTGAGCTAAATTTCTAGGATTGAGTCTGTTATTGTAATTGGAAAATTTGGAATTAATTGCTAGGATTTGGGGTTTAATTGTTTGATTCATTTGGGCTTAATATTGTTAATTTAGACTAAATTGAATTAATCAGATAAAATTGTGAATTAATTCGACTGAAAAGAAAATGGGATTGAAATGAAGTTTAGATAAACATCCAGGCCCCATTTATTTACTAGCAAGTAGTTTTCGGAAAGTGGATTCCTGAAAAGAGAATTATTTTTCGATGTTTGGTAGTATCATGAGAAATAAGTTGGAAAACACTTTCCAATATTTGGTTATGTCATGGAAAATGATCTGAAAAATAACTTATTAATGTTTTATTTTTTTTCAAGTTTATTAAAATAATGAGGAACAAATCTTAAAAATTAAAAAGTTGAATGAAAATGAAATTAAAAAAAATATAATTTCATAAATTATCTCAAATAAAATAAATAACAATCAAAATAATGGAGATCAAATCTAATAGATAAAAAAATTGAAAGATGATGAAATAAAAATAAAAATAATTATAATTTCATAAATTATTTCAAATAAAATAAGTAACAATAAAAAAACTAATGATCAAATTTGATAGATAAAAAAATTCAATTAAAGAAATGATAAGACAAAAGCAAATAACAATCATAAAAATAAGGACCGAAGTTAATATAAAAATCAAATTAAATCAAATTCTAAGGAATAAAATTGAAAAAAATTCAAAACAAAATATATAGCAATCAAAAGTTTTATGACCAAATTTGATATAATCAGCAAATAATATGACATTTCTAAAATTTTCACAACTTCTGGAAAGTGTTTTCCGTCTAAAATAAAAGGAAAACACTTTACTGGAAACCAAGCCACATTTTCCTTTGACTAGAAAGTGTTTTCCGTTAACCAGTTTTTCTAATGGTAAACAAACACAGGAAAGTTTGGAAAGTGATTTCCAGAAAACTACTTTTCGTGAAACAAAGGGACCTCAATCGGTTCTTATAACAATTTTGCCTCTTTGCTTTCTCTCTTGTTATATGAGTGTAATTAAATAAAATAAAAATGACAAAAAATAATGAAATTGATTAGATTTATTAAAAAGAATTAAAAAAATAAGGAATAAGGAAGAAGATATATATTTAGAATAAAATTTAAAAGTGAAGTTTATATATATTTTTCTTAATATTTAGAATGTAAGGCAAGTAATCTATTTATAGGAGAAGAAAATGAGAATATTAAAGGACACTAGAAACCCAAGGATCATGGAAAACCAATATATTAAATTCAAGAGTTATGAAGTCTAAGAGATTGTAAATGACATTAAATATATATAATTATAAATTTTATAACATTTCTCCTTTAATGATCATGTACTAAAAATGTATCTTATTAAAACTTTATAAAGAAAAACCTAATGGAAAAAAAACCTAAGCGAAGAAAAAAGAGAGTATAACATTCTTGTGTGATTCTGAATACATTAGAATTTAATAGAAAGTTTTATATAGATACTTCAAGATCTAATTTATAGAAGATTTATATAGATACTTCAAGGTTCATATTTGAATGCTTTGGAATTTATAAAAATATCAAATTGCCTCGTTAGAACCTTGCAAAGGAAAATTTAATGGGAAAAAACCTAAGTGAAAAAAAAGTACAATTTATATTGACTTCACCTCGAAAGTACATGTCTTATGATAAATTTTTAAGATGACGCATTCCAATATTATATACAAACTTCTTGAAAGTTAAGGCTGGTAAAGACTTTGTAAATAAGTCTACTAAATTATCACTTGGCCTGATTAGTCCACTAAATTATCACTTGACCTGATTTGCTTGAAATTAATTTTTTCTTTTCGTTGAAGCTGATGCGTATAAAAGAACTTTGGTGAAATATGTTTTATTTTGTCTCCTTTAATGTAGTCTCCTTTAAGTTAAGTGATGCAAGTAGCATTATCTTCAAATAATATTGTGGGTCTATTTTCAATTGTTGACAATCCATATTTTTCTTTTATGTGCTAGATAATTGACCCTGGCCATATACATTCTTGATTTGCTTAATGAATTGCAATAATTTTTGAATTATTTGACGAAGTAGCCACTAATGTTTGTTTGACATATCTTTAAGAAATTGCAGTACCTCTGTATGTAAACAAATAACTTGTTTGTAATATTTCTTTGTGGGGATCAGAGAGATAACCTGCATCTGCATATTCAATTAATTATGAATTTGATCCACTATAAAATTACCCTATTTTAGTTGTTCCGTAGAGATAGCGAATTATATATTTGACCTCATTCCAGTGTCTTTGTGGGAGTGAAATTATATCTTGCCAATAAATTAACTATAAAAGCTATATCTGGTCTTGTATATTTTGCAAGATACACGAGTGCTCCAATAGCACTAAGATATGGTACTTCGAGACCAATAATTTATTCATCCTCTTCTAGCGGTCATAAAGGATCGTACTTCGCATCAAGTAATCAAACAACAATAGGTGTACTCAAAGGATGAACATTGTCCATGTAAAAGTGCTTCAAGACCTTTTCTGTATACGTCGATTGATGAATAAATTTTCCATTTGAAAGATGTTCAATCTATAAACCAAGTTAAAATTTTGTCTTTTCAGGATATTTCTTCTCAAATTCATCTTTCAAATAGGTTATAGTTTTTATGAGCTCTTCATGAGTACCAACAAGATTTAAATCATTAACATATACTGCAACAATAACAAATTCGGATATGGTTTTCTTAATAAAAATACATGGGCAAATCTTATTATTCTCAAACTCTTTTTCTGGGAGCTATTCATTAAAATGATTATATTACATTCAACTAGATTGCTTCAACCCATATAAAGATTTATATAGTTTAATAGAATAAACACTTATAGATTTATCATAAAAGGCTTTAGGCATTTTGAATCCTTCAGGAATTTTCATATGGATATCTTTATCTAATGATCCATATAGATATGTTGTAACTACATCTATTAAACACATATCTAGAGTTTTTAAGACTACTAAACAAATCAAAAATCTAAAAGTTATTGCATCCATAACTGGAGAATAAATTTCCTCATAATCAATATTAGGTCTTTGTGAGAAACCTTGTGCAACAAGTCGTGCCTTGTATCGAACAATTTCATTGTTCTCATTTTGTTTTCTAATGAAAACTCACTTATATCTAATATGCATAACACCTTTAGGTATATGAATTACATGTCCAAATACTTCATGTTTTACAAGTGTGCTTAACTCTGTTGGATTACTCATTTTTACATTGACCAATAATTTCTATGTTGACATTCTTTGATAGTTTGTGGTTCAATTTCATCATCAATTATGGTGATGCCAAAAGCAACCTTAAATGCAAATACATCATTTATGACAATTTTATTTCGATCCAAAATCTCTCATGTGTGAACATAATTTATGGAGATCTCATTATTTACAAATACTTAGATCTCTTCAGGAGATGCCTTTTTAGGAGGTCTCTCTTTAATAAGATCAATATTACGAGATGATTTTGACATAATATTTATCGTTTGTTTCATCATTTGTTTGTTGTAATTTTCATTTCCTAGGATTTTTATCCTTAGCACCAATAAGTCTTCTGCGCTTCAAGCTAGACATAGATTTATTTGCTAATGTGTTGCTTTTTTTTTTTTTTACATATTTCAATTCTAGATGGAGTATTTGCAGCTAAAATATGAGATTTAGTTAATTGATTTGTAATATTTTGTAAATGAATTATTTTTTGAACTTCAAGTTCACATTGAGTTATTTCAAGTAATATTTTGTCGTGCTTTAGGCACTAACTTTTCTTTCCCTAATGATGAGAAAATGTTTTAATCAAAATGGTTGTCTTAAAATTGTGTTTTAAAAACATCGCTAGTTAAATGTTTAAGGAATCTAATAATAGATGGACAATCAAAACCAACACAAATTCATATTCTATGAGGTTGTTTGAGAGTGTGGCAGCGGTTGCTTTGCAAAGTATTTTTTTGTTAAAAAATACATCAAAATAATATTTTTTTTATTTTAAAAAAATTATTTTTGACATCATCACATTAAAATAATCTAAAAACACAAAACAAATAATTAGAAGCAAAGAAAAAAATTTAATTTTTTTCAAAAGTGTTTTTGAAACGCAAAAACAAACAAACCCTATATTGTGGACCCATTTTAGTCCTTTGTGGGGGTGTTATAGGCACATTTACCGCATAACTAAAAGTTTGTAGACGAAATATATTTGGTGGTATCCCAAAAATAAGTTGCAAAGAAGAATATTTATGGTAAACAATTGATCTAATTTTAACCAATGATGCAGTATATGGCATGTCCCCAAATAGATACAAGCAATTTTGATTTCATAAGTAATGGTCTAACAATTAATTGAAGGCACTTTATAAATGATTTGACTAGACCATTTTGAGTATGTACATGAGCAATAAGATGTTCAACATCAATTCCAATTGCAAAAAGTATCAAATGCTTGAGAAGTAAACTCACTAGTATTGTCCAATCGAATTTTCTTGATTGGATAATCAGAAAATTATGCTCGTTGTCTAATAATCTGTGTTATTAATCTGGAAAATGCAACATTTCAATTAGAAAGTAAACAAACATGTGACCATTTACTTGATGTATCAATTAATACCATAAAATATCTAAAAGGTCCGCATCATGGATGAATAGGTCCACATATATCTCCTTAAATTCATTCGAGAAAAGATGATGATTCTATAACAACCTTTGATGGAGATGATTTGGTAATTAGTTTACTTTGAGAACATGCAATATATGAATTTTCACTTGGTAAAAGAATCTTCAGGTTCTTTAAAGGATGCTTATATGAATTTTCAATAATTCATCGCATCATAATTGATCCTGAACATCCAAGTCGATCATGCCAAAGCATAAATATTTTTGGTTCAAAACAATTCTGGTGTATCATAACATTTGTTTCAATAGATTTCATAACCATGTAATAAATTTTAGAAGAGAAAAGATATAATTTTTCAAGTAAAAGCTTCTAGCTTGAAATACGTGAAATAATATAAAGATACTCTTTTTTGTCTTCATTTATTGTTTCAATATGATAACTAGCACATATATCTTTAAAACTAAGTAAATTTCTTCTGGACTCAAATGAATATAATGCATCTTTGATTCCTAATTTTGTGTTATTTGGTAACAAAATATTAGCTCTTTCAAAGCTTTTAATCACGTATATTGGACATGATATTGTAGTGACATTAATTTTGGTTAATATCAAATATTAAAAGTATTTCTTTTCCTTGAGAATTGTGTGTATTGTTGCACTGTCTGCTAGACATAAATCTTCATAAGCCATGCCTCTATTTAAAATATAATTAAAGTTTATTATTTAACTAAAATAAAATTGACATTGTTTATTGAAAATATCCTAATACAAATAAAAATATTAATCATCCCTAAGGATTTCACCACTAAGTATATTATCTGTTTTATATAGGTTTTCAAAGAAATTAGAAATATCAAGATAAGCATTATGACCTTTAAAATTATCTTTATGAATAAAATTAGTCTCAAGTGTATTTTATTTTGGAGAGGTTTGATATAAACTTGTAAGATGTTTTGGCGTTCGACAAGTGCAAGACCAATGACCATGCATACTACAGTTATGACACTTATCTTTAGGTTTATACAAATTCTTCCCTTTTTTTGTTTAGGTTCATTGTGTCTCCACTTCTTATGGTATGGTGGTGAATTGTCTTTTGAACTATTATCTCTTCTCATTTTCTATTTATTTTTTTTCATATCTATACCCTTGGTTCATTTTTCTCTTTTGGACACAGGTTCCATGGACTTCAGGGAATGGTATAGAACCTGTGGGATGGGATTGATGATTTGTTTTTTTTTTTATATATATCTAAAGCTCATTATTTTGTTCAACCATAAGAAGACATGAAATTAGTTTTGAATACCTCTTAAAATTATATTCTCTATACTGTAGGACAATATTTGAGGCATGAAAAGTAAAAAATATTTTCTCTAATATTTTTTCTTCTATGATATTTTTACCACACAATTTCTACTATGAGGTAATTTAAAAAAAAACATAATTATATTCACTAACCGATTTAAAATCTTGCAACCTCAGGTATAACCAATCATAATGAGCTTGAGGGAGTTAGGTAATCTTTGGTTGTCATATATTTCCTATAGATTTGGCCGTAGAACAAAAAAAAAATTTATTATGAGATATTCAACTTTTAATCCTTCATGGAGATGGTGACAAATGAAAGTCATTGCTTTTGTGTGATCCTATAAGGATGCGTTATTTTCTTCTTTGATGGTCTCTCTAAGATTCATAACTTCCAAATGAATCTTAGCGTCAATGATCCGTGAAAAAAAGTTATTCTCATATATATCAAGAGCGATAAATTTAAATTTCGTTAGATTTGACATTATCTATAAAAAGAGAAACAATTTATTAAATAAAATCATGAATAAAAAAGAAAAAAAATTAGTCTTTTAAGATTGTTATTCAATTATTTAGAAATACTTCAAGAACTGTATTTAATTCTTCAGAAACTTACAGAGCCAAATATATTCTATAAAGTATGAACAATAATGAAAAGAGAAAAAAAATATTAAAATTGATACAAGCCACGTAACATAACATAGGAGTTCATATGTGCTAAGATTTTAATATAAATTAAGTAGAGTTATCATGCTGATAATGTGTAAAAAAACAAAGAACAAGTAAGAACATACATATTCAGAATAAAACTTAAAAGAAAAGTTCATACCTTTTAATGTATATTTTTTCTTAATGCTTAGAGTACAAGACAATTAGTCTATTTATCGAAGAAGAAAATGAGAACAATAAAGAACATTAGAAAATTCAAGTGTCATGAAAAAACAAGAGACTAAACTCAAGAGTTATGAAGTCTAAGAAATTCTATTATGTATTCAATATATATAATTATAGATTTTATAACGAAAAGAGTTTTTTCTTTAGATTTTTTAATTTAAGTGACATGTGTGTGTGTGTGTGTGAGAGAGAGAGAGAGAGAGGACAAAATTAGATTATGGCAATTCTTAATTTCCATGATCACTCAAATAGACATCAAAGAAAAATATTATAAGAACTTCTCTTATCGACAAAAGAAACTCGGGTTATAAGAGTTTAAAATTATTATGTCATTCAAATTAAACTACAATGACTTTATTTCTACATATTGTATTTTATTTTATTACAAGTATAACATCTCAATAGACATCGCTATGAGGACCTAAAATATATAAAA
>Ga0325403_1002291_pt1 | contig 16828 bp, 10 predicted proteins | sample PopdelMetagenome_19_FD_205665 | JGI IMG/M metagenome (GOLD analysis project Ga0325403, IMG submission 205665) | Populus deltoides microbial communities from Bellville, Georgia, United States - Xylem-PdKOR-R4 | ecosystem: Host-associated > Plants > Phyllosphere > Stem > Wood/Secondary xylem...
TATTTGGTTGGATTTTCAGTTTATAGAGTGATTAGAGATTGTTTTTGGATTGGAAATGAGTTTATTCAAATTCGTATGATTGTTTTTTGGTGTTGTAAACATAAGTTGAAAATTATGTTTTAGAAACTCAAAGCTCGATCCCTGACTTTCTGGTCACCTATTTTTGAGATCTAAGAGCTTGGCCTTTTATTTTTCGGTTACTGAAAATATAATAGTAAACAATGTGTTGTTTTTTTAGTTAGTTAGAGAGAGAGAGAGATTGACCTCTCAGGTTCAATAGCCTTTAGCCTTTTGTTTTTGTTTTTGTTTTTGTTTTTGTTTTTGTTTTTAATTTGATTTTAATTGATATCATCTCTCTCATTTTTTAAAATTATTCAGTTTAATTTTTTTTTAAATAGTAATAAATATTTTGAATGGTTTCTATAATTTTCTAATATTTTTAAAATATTATTGTACTTTATCTTTATTTTTTTTTCCATTTAGACTTAAAATAGACGATTAGTATTTACATTATGCATTTATAACATAAAAATGAAAATTAAGTTTTTTATTTTATTTATTTAGCTTGTCAAAAGAATTATTCAACCAATAATTTCTTAAATTTTTTTATATCATCAATTTTATCTAGTTTGTCAAAAAAGATAAAACTTTTTTTTATTATTAGTAGTATAACAATTATTTTATTTGTGTACTCTAATTTGAAAGTGATTAGCATGTGTTCTTAAATGTTTGTCTATAACTATCGGTTCCAAGATATATATTATTTCTTCTTTGTATGTTACTAACTTTAAGAAAACCTTTGGTGATTAATATACTATTAGATAGTGACATGCATTACATTATAGATTAGACTAAACTTTTTTAATGTAAAAAATTATTTAGATGTTGTTAACATATTTTAATGAAGTAAGAAAAAATTTATGACTCGGGTCATAAACCTGACTGGATCCAATAAGTTATCTTCATTTAAATATATGATAAGAAAAAGAAGTAACAACAATAAATAGAATGATTTTTTATAACAAAAAAGTAATCATAACGACCTATACAAAAAAAAAAAAACGCTTGTCCAAAGAAAAAAGACATGAATCTCAATCCTTAGACAACCCAATGTTAAATAATGAAATTAAGAATAAAATAAATAAATAAACAACTCATGTTAACTTGAGATAACATGTCAAACCTATGATCCGAGTTATGAGGTCAAGATAACTTTATATAAAGCAAATTGAAAAATATTATAATGCTCAATTCCCAATAATCCAAATATAAAAGAACGATTGAAAAAAATATTAATCAATAGTAAAAATAAAACAAAAATGAGCAAACCCAAGCAAGTATGCTGAACCTCATAAGCTATATTAAGCAAATGAGATAACCTAATAGAAGGAATGAAAAAAATTATGAAGAATAATTAAAAAGATAGAATTGCCATGCATTAACCTTTCCCTCTAAAAAAATATATTCTTTGGGTGTGTTTTGAATGTTTTTCTTTTTTTTTTGTTTTTTCTCTTGCATTATCCAATTATTCCATTTAACTAACTAATAATACAAAGAGAGAATTTTTTTTTGTTCTTCCGATAATGAGTTTCAGCCAATGATACGCGACATGGTTTTTAAGATCAACTCGATACCAGATTATCATTTATATTTAAATCCTATTTTTTTTTTGCGTTTCAAAAATTGAAATTTTTTATTTTTTTCTTTGCTTCAAATTAATATTTTTTAGTGTTTTCAGGTCATTTTGATGTGCTGATGTGAAAAATAATTTTAAAAAAATAAAAAAAATATTATTTTGATGCATTTCCGAGTGAAAAGCACTTTAAAATACAACTGCAATTACACTTTTAAACACGCCTTAATCAGTAAGAAGATTATTAGGAAGATTTCTTTCCATTTAATTTGCATTAAGAAAATATTAACAAAACATGACAGGGAGTGTTAGATTTTCACACCGTAAATAAAGAAATAAATATTATTTCTTTACCATGGCAACCATGAAGATCATCTTCCCTTTTAATAAATCTTGAAAATTTTATAAATAAACATGAAAATTATTTTCAATATTTTTCATTAATTTCCATGAAATTATTTCCATAAAATTAAAATGGAGAATTAATTGACCAATAACTTCAATGTTTAATGGAGTTAATGAAAAATCACTCAATTGATCACTAAAAAAAAGATACTGAATATTTATCTAAATCTCAAATTTAGTCCCCTAAACTTTGATAATTTTAAATCAATTAAATTAAATTTTATTATACCAAATCGAGCATCAACCAAAAATAGAATATTTTCTCGATACCTCAAGATCTTCTTACACATACATGAAAAATAAATCACAAAGACCAATCATAAATCTAAGCAATGTTAAAGGATCAAATATGAAAAATAATTTGAGAGACCAAAATATAAAAATCTCAGGGACCAGAAAAAGAGAGAGAAACATTGTTCAAATGAACTACATTTATTGTCACATGCTATGGTGAAACACTATGTACATTTAGATTCTTGTTAATGGTGCACGTGAAATAATAACAATAATAATAATTGATAGAATGTTTTTGAGTTAATTATAATTTAGTCCTTGTAGTTTATTAAGAAAATAATTAAACAGTCCTTTGTAGTATAAAAAATAATTTAATAGCCCTTTGACTAGTGTTGACCATGTTTAATTTAATAATATCTTGTTTTTTAAAAATGGTTTCTTTTCTCTTCAAACTTTTTATCATATTTACTTAATTTTTTACCTTTTATTTTTCAAAATAAAAAATAAAAATAAATTAAAAATAAACCTGAAATGGACAAAAATGATTAATTTATAAATAAATATAAAAAAATAGAGATTAAATAATAATTTTTTATATTATGATGACTAATTAATTATTTTTGCTAAATTATAATGCTAAGTTATAGTTAATTGAATGCCTTTTCTATGATATTTCAAAATCCAAGATACTAAATAATAAAGTTTTTAGATGGTTGGATAATGGACTTAATCAAGTGTTCATGCTATTAGATCCATTCTCCCTAGCAAAGGAAGGTGATAACTTGATGTAGGGATCTTAATACCTGCAAAACAGTTCTTTTTTTGGTGGATTTGAGAACCCTTATATGCTTAAGTCAATATCTTTGTAAAGGAAGGTGTGATAAATATGCAAAAAACATTAAATTTTAAGAACAAGATTATTTGTTCTTGTTTTGGTATGAAAATAAGTTCTCTGTAAATGATGATGTAGTGTGTATATTGAAAATAAAAATTATGAACCCCTTACCTAGGTGGTTCAGATGGTATTTATGCCCCCCTAAACCTTGTCTTATTGCTTAAAGGAAAGGACTAGAAAGTCATTTCACCATGGTAACATTAATGAGGGATAAATATCCCTTATACATGCATTAATATGGTATAAATATCATTTGCACAAGCATTGATGAGAAACAAATATCCTTAACACAAGCATTAATATGAGATAAATATCTCCTATACTTGTATTAATAAGATGGAAATGGGGTGGGCTATGAGAGACTTTTGCACGCCTAGGGGTGTAGATGAAGTAAGATTCACACTAAAAAGCTTGGGTTGGACAAAAATCCCAAGGGACTATATGTTGGGTCTAGAGCATAAGGTAAGGCCTAACAAGTACCAGGAAACGCACTAAGCTCAAGTGCATGACTTGGGTCTAAATGGTGCTAAACATGCTCCTGATGCCTGTGGGCTCAAGCATGATCCTAGCGTAAGGTTCATAGCATTGCCTAGGCTTAGTGGCGTTAATCCATGCACTTGATGCTTACACCTAAAATTTTTTTTTCAAAAACCTTCTATGCATGAGTCATCGGTAAAATGAGCTGGGGCCAACATAAAGTTATTAAAAAATAATGATAAATCCTAGTTCATCTGTAGCTCCCAAAGTCTTTATAGTAAAGATACACAAAGACTTAAAGATACACCTGATTTTTTTGATGGGATCCTTGATTTTTCTCTGTAGAAGAAAAGGAACTTATATCAAGAGGCGCATTGTCGAAGTATCAATTTGCCGAGTTGTGCACCATGATCGAAAAATGCTTATTTCAGATGAAAAATACTTGGAGAAATATTTTATAGTGGTGTTGGCTTTAACTTAGTGGATTTGTTAAAGGCGATGATATATGTCACTGATCCGGTTGCGTATGAGGGAGGCCTCCCATTATATAAGGACTTTATTTCAATTCATTTCATTCTACCCCAAAAGTTCCTCTCTCTAAACTTCTCTCTAAGTCATCTTTCCAAGTAGTTGTGACATGTGAAGTGTGTTCCTTGTAAAGAGTAATTATGTGGAGTGTGTTGACTTTACATGGAACTAAGTACAAAGAGACTTGACTTAAGGTAACTATCCATCCTTAGTAGTTTTATATAATTGTAAAAATGGATCCAATAAGGGGTAAGTAAGTAGCATCTAGTAGTGATTTCACCTTTACACTATGGTTACCAGAAACTAAAGGGTCTAGCAGAGAGTCTAGGTCGTTTAGAATTAGTCCTAGAACTAAAGATGTTAATGCCCGTCCATTAGAGAACCTTAGATTACCTAGGGCTCTTGAGGATATAGAGGATAACATTATAACCATAGAGCAACTGAATAAGGCTAACGATCAATAAGGAGGGGTGTATATAGTTGACCAATCTGAAAAGATAAGCCAGAAAATAAAAGGGTGCCCACAGTGAAAAGCTTAAGATTACAACCCTTTTTTATATGTATGAGTTAGGGCATTGCTTCTTATTGAAATGGTTTTTGAGTGATGTCTTCTTTCACTTTAACATATATGCTTACCAATTACATATGAATGGATGGGTTATCATTACAACTTTTAAGAATGAATGTAGGGTTGAAGCCAACCATAGATATATTCAAATAGTTTTACACCTTAAATGGCTTCTCCAATGGTGATCATAACCTTCATTAGTTCTTCATCTTCATCAGCCGACTAAAAAGGCCTATGAATGCCTATGAATATCATACTAGACGGTAAAACCACCCTTGTAAAAGAATGACAATGAATGTGGTTAATTATAAGGTTTGATAGAGATGCTCCTCGAGTTAAAGAGCAGGAGGTGTAGAGGTGTCCCTCTATTTTGGTGAACTCCTAGGCCATACATAAATGTGAGGCCTTGTCGGAATGACTTTGAAAAGGATGTTTGCATAAGACCAATGAAAGCCTTTAATCACTTTAATGTGAATAAGATGATGAAAGGATTGTACCAAAAGAGAAATGGGCAAGGTATGTAAAGCTTTATAATTTGTACATTGTTTGACATGTTTATCATTTTTTTTTTCATTTTTTTTGGTACAGGTTCATCTTCGAAGAAGGAGTATAAGGGAGAAGAGGTCGAGGCTAAAAGAGCCAGTGTTAAAATTATGGACACATCTAGCTTTTAGTCTAAAAAGATCTAGGAAACTTGTCAAGAAATAAATAAGTAACAAATGGTGACTACCAAAGCAAAAGTGAGGGCCTCCTGTGAGGAACATGCTTATTCAAAGGCATTGAGAGACTCATTTAATGAGTTCCTCATTGTGTTTAAGGGATTTGCAACTTTGGATGTGTTCATTTCAAATAAAGTATTCACAATTATTACTAACCTTTATTCTTACAACCCATCAATATGGAAAGTGGTTGACTTCTCAATAGGTTGGTCTTCAGCCCCTGCTCATTTCTTTTTGGAGAGTAATGGGTGAATATAGGATATGGGCATTGAATTTCAGCTAGTATCATGGTCTCAATACCATAAGTAAAAAGGAATGGGGTTTCCCTAGTAATTTTTTATATCATTTTGTAAGCCCATAAAATCTTTATATAGTTCTACTAATTCTGACTTTGCGTCTTTGATCTCTTTTTAAAGCCTATTAAGTAAAACTTTATCGGTGAGCTTGACTTGGCCATTGGTTTGAAGGTACGACAATAAAAAAAACCTATTATCACTATGGAGTCTTTGACATTGTTTTCTTATCTTGTGATTGCCAAATTGCATCTTATTATAAATTGTGAGGATTTTAGGAAGCCTAAATTAATATATGATATTCTTTCACAAGAATAATTAAGATCACTTTATTAATTATATTTGTCAATGCCTTAGCCTCCACCTATTTGATGAAGTAGTCCATTGTCACCAAGTGTTACCCGTGGCCTTATAAAAGGGACCCAAGATTTCCATTCCCCTGTAGAAGAAAAGTCAAGGAAAAGTTATAACAATTATCTTTATAGAATGCTGGTGGGAGACTGAGGTAAATCTTTGGCACTTGTCAAATCTTCTAGCCAAATTTACAGCATCATAAAGTATGATTATCTAGTAGAAACCTAATCGGATAACTTTGACAACAAAAGCTTAAGGGCTCACATGAAGGCATCACATCCCTCATAGATCTCCTTTAAAACATAAGTGTTTTTTTTTTTCCAGGAGATAAATGTTTAAGTAGAGAAACTAAGATGAAACTTTGGTATAGGACGTCATTGACCAAGTAATATCATGCTCTTTACTTAGCCAGGAAAATGACCTCATTTTTACCTAAAGGTTAGTATGTAATGTTCGATAGATGTTCTCTAATCCTCATGAATAATGATCAGGGCAGTCACTATCTTATATTCTCCAACATTTGTTCTCTTTAATATGTCAATCCACACATCCAGATAGAGCTCAATAAAGTTGAAGATTGCAAGTTTGGATAAAAGACCTGCTCAATTGTTGTCTTTCCTTAGTAAATGGATAGTGAAGATCTCTCTACCTTTATTGCTCTTGGCATTGGCTAACCACCAATTAGAGTCACTGTGAATGCGAAGGGGATATGTATCCAAGGTCTCCGCGAGACTAAACCCACTAAAGGGCTTTAGATCTTGATACATTGTTGGTGTCTAGGAACTCAAAACAAACTCCATATTAAAAAAACTTGCCCCTTTAAACTTATAAGCACTATCCCATCGCTATTCCTCTCGGTATTAGAGGATCCGTCTATATATAACTTCTAAGTGGGGATGGCTAATGTCACACTCAACATCACAATGTCTCGAGAAAAAGAACCGAGTTTTTATGATGTATTAAAAAAAGGTCTAAACTTTTGAAAATAGGAGTTGTTCCCTAGTATTATAGTCACTAAGATACCTAATTGATCTTTAGAGATATGTGATAAAGGAATGATTATATTACAAAAAAGATATTTTCACCCCTAAAACATCCTACTTGAGGTAGGCTATATTGTTTGTCTTGTCTTCAATTGTTAAGGTCTTGTTGTGTTTAAACTATTGGTGGCCTACATATTGAGTGAATGTGGGTTTACTATGATGAGTTAAACCTTGGTCCAAAGTTCAACACTTATCCATTCTAAAAGCCTGGTTGGTTTTTGCCACTCCTAATTGTTTTATTGAGTTGACAATTCTAAAGTGGGCATCTTAGATTATAACTCAAGTTATGTCCATAAATGTATCAGTGAGACTATGTTAGGTCCATACAAATCAACCTAAATAATAAGAAAAGTCCATGAAAGTACCCTTGACGAGGTTCACCTAACCTATAGTACCTTGATACTTATAGCTCTAGCGTCAGAAAATATTGAACAAAAAACTTTTAATATCTTAAAATCTAAGGAATATTTTACTTTTCTCAACATTCTAGACAACAACTTACCATAAGTCTATTTACTTCAAACATTGAAAGTAAATAACAAAATAATTTTTTATTGTTTTGAGAAAACCAAGGTTAGACTTTTGAAGTTTTGGGTGTGTCGGCCCTAACGAGCCTTTTAATTTGGGTCAAATCCTAATAGACTTCATAAAATTATTATAAAGTCTAAAATACATGCAAAATACTTTTGTATTTTCTATTTTTTTCTTTATGAAAATGCTAAAACAAATATTTTTATCAAATGCTAAAATATGAAAAATATTTTTGTCTTTTTCTTTTTTGTTGTTTTGTAAACAAACTAGAAAGACAAATTCTTTTTTTATTATACAATGATAGAATATGCAAAAATGATTTTTTTTAGAAAGACTTGGTCATAATGACAATTTTGAAAAATAATTAATTTTTTATGGCATTCTTTTTGGTTTAGGTTTATCAAGTTATCTAACATATACTAAAAAAAAAACTAGTTACATATTGCCATTTCACTAATCACAATACCTACATATAAAGTGTTATTTCGCCTATGACAACCCATACACAATGTTATTCACTAATTATAAAACACACCACACAATAAATAATCAAACTAATTATCACAACAACATATCAATAAATTAAAAAAACTTTTAAAGTTTAAAATCAACCTTTTGGGTGAGTGGAAGCTATTGGGGTCTAAGAATAATACTGGAATATTTGTTCGGGATATATGACATGTGTGTGGCTCACATACTAGTTGATTGCACTTTTAAAATGGATGAGTGCATGTAACTTACGTGCCTCTTAACATATATCTGTAAATATAAAAGAAACAAGGTTTTCTAAAACAAAAATATCTTCTTGTCAATTGGGATTCTAAAAAATTATGGTTTGGGTTCTTTATGTGAATTGAGAGTGAAGGTTTTTGGATGGTAACATGAAGGAGGACCTATTTGTTGCTTTTAGTGATGATGGTTAGGGTTTTTGATGTCATTGAAGAGGGAAGTTTTATGGTGGTTGATGGTTGTAGAATGTGATTTCTCCTTGTGGTTAGTTTAGTGGGTCTAATGGATAGTAATTGAACTTTGGTCATAGTCTCATGGATAACTAAAAGGTCATTCGTTTGAGGTTGTTATCAACAAAGATAGTGTTGGAAGGTGAAAAGAAGCCTAAAAGATGAGAGACTATTAAAGAAGAAATTGAGGGTTTTAGAAATAGAATATCACTGGTATTTGAATGGTGGCAGGTCTGGTGGTCCTTAAGTATGTGATTAAAGTTTATTCAATGGAGGAGAGGTCTAGGTTTGCGGTAGCTCATGATTGAGAAAGAAAAAGGACAACCATGAATTTATAACGATTGTCTATAGTCTGTCACAATGACAAGATGTGTGGTTCAGGTGAATGAAAGAGGTAAAAAAAAGAAAGTTATTGAATGAGAATATGTTGATTGGGTTTGACAACAAGTGGATCATCCTTGTTATTGGGACTGATTTAGGTTTAAAAAGAGCCTGATTTTAAAATAGAGGAGATGAGGTCTTGTTGGTCTATGATAAGTTGATGTTGAAGGCTTAGCTTTGGTTTATTATTGATGTTGTTTATTAACGATGAATGATTAGGAAAATAATGAAGGGTTGGTTCTTTGACAATGGTTATTTTTTGGTTAAAATAGAGGTTGTGTTGGTCTATTAGTAGTTGATGAGGAAGACACGTATGGTGATTATTGGGTCTATGATTAAAGTTTGTTTAGTATGGGAGAGGTTTGGGTTTGTGATGGCTTATAATTGAGAGGAAAAGAGGATAATCATGAATTTCTTATTACTGTCTATAGCCTGTCATAATGGCAAGATGTGTGGTTTGGGTGAAAGGAAAAGGTGGAAAAAAGAAAAGCTATTGAATAAGAATGGGTTAGTTGGGCTTGATAGTAGGTGGATTATGGTTTCTATTAGGACTGATTTGGGTTTAGATAGAGGTTGCTTTTGAAATAAAAAAGACGAGGTCTTATGGGTTTGTGATGAGTTGATGTTGGAGGCTCATGTTTAGTTCATTATTGATGTTATTTTTTATGATGATGAATGAGTGGAAAGATGATGAGGGATCGCATCCTAGACAGTGGTTGATTTTTGGTTGAAAGAGAGATTATGTTGATCTATTGTAAGTTGATAAGGAGACAATAATGTTTGTTGAGTAAATTGGGTTAGGTGTTAGTGTTGGTAGTGAAAATGGTTTGGTGTCTAAGTATGAAATGATCTTGATGTTCTTATGAATTGTTTACGAAGAAAATGACAATGGCTTGATGTTGGTAAAAAGGAAAAGATTGAAAGAGTATGTTGTATTAAAATTGGAAGAAGATGGAGGAGATGAGTTTCAAAATTAGTCTAATTTGCTTTTGGTTGGGAAAATTGAATTTGTTTTTTTTAAGAGAAACAATATGGGGTAAAAAGATGATGTTTTTCCAATGTTGTTCTCTCTTTAGGTTAATGAAAAGCTCATAGAGGAATGAGTGATTTTTCAGTGTTTTTTTTTAGAAGGAAGGTCATCTTGTGTTAGGTAAGAATGACATTTTTTTATAGGGTGAGAAGAAGCAATAAGGTTAATCTCCTTCTTTTTTGTTAATAGACAGTAGCCATCTTGTTGGAGAAGATGAAGGCAATCGATGGGTTTTCAAGTAAGAGGTGGTCTGCGTATTATTTGAAGGATTGATTGAAGATTTGGACAGGAATTTTAGGATCCCAAAATGATTGAGCTAGAATGTGAGAACTTGTAATGTAGAATTCGGTTTAATTACTAAATGAACTTGGCTGGAAATTAGGTTTGAGGAGCTGTAAATTGCAACCTCTGGGTTTTATTACTTGATTTGGGTTGATACATTTGGACTTAATTGAACTACAATATAAATTAAATGGACTGAATTAAATTAAATCAACTCAATTGGAATTAATTGGACTAGAAAAATAGAGGACTGAAACAAAGTTAAATTAATTAGTCCTTGAATATTTTATCCTTTTTATTACAGTTCTTGGATTTTGAGTTTTTTCAATAACATTAAATTGGGGTTTTGTTTCAATTTAATCCCTAAATTGATCTTTCCAATTTAGCTACATTTCAAATTTAATCCTTGGTTTCTCAAAATTCCTAAATCATATTTCTAATTTCTATTGCATCCTTGATTTAATCAATTTGGATCCCAATTTTAACCATTTATTACAAATCCATCATTTTCAAAATTATGCAATTTTGATCTTTTTAACTCTCAATTTTGATTTTTCTCTTTAAATAATCCTTCAACTAACTTTTTAATATGGTCAAGTGTTTCAAACTCATCTTTGGCTTTTTAATCTTTCCAATCTTAGACAAATTAAAATCAAATTAAATCTTTTTGTCTTCAATTTCTCTTCCAATAATTTTCCAATAGCAATATAAATCATTATGGGATCTAAGTGAACTTCCCAAACTAAATCTTTGGTTTGTGAAACTCAATTATTAGTCCAAATTTTCCCCAACTATTTTTTTGTTTTTATTTTTTAGATTTCTTTTGTATTTTTTAATTTTTGTTTTATGATTTTTATGATAATTCCTAACTTAATTTGAATCATAAAATTACACAAAAATGATGAAATGACTAAAAAGAACAAAATACTTTTTTTAGGTATTTTTATAATTTTTTTGAAATATATACAAAAAAAAATAAGTGTCAAAATTGGGTTACGACAATCACTATGGGTTTTAAGGAAGCTGCAGGTTCAACAAGTGGGATCAATACTTGATGGAGACTTTGATTTATCAAGTATAAGTTCATCAAAAGAACATTCAACAATGAAATATACCAAATCTTATTCCTTTATAACCGACCTAGGTCTATATTGAAGGCCAAACTCGCCTAACTTTATTGTCCACCTGGTTAAAGCCCAACTTTATTGTCCACCTTGTTAAATGCCCAGACATGTCTAGCTTATAAAGGATTCACTAGAGAGGCTGATCTGTCAATACTATGATCTGGTGGATTTGGAAATAAAGCTTCAACTTTTGGGAGGCATTAATCAAAATAAAGCTATCTTTTCTTTAAAATATTTGGTTTCAACATCATAAAGAGTCTTATTGCAGTAATAGACTAAGCGTTGGATCCCTTATTCCTTTCTTACCAACACTACGCTAATAACGAAGTCTGATGCATCTAATTAGAGAAAGAGGATTTCACACTCCCTTGTTTATGATAAAACCATAAGCGATGAGAGGTCCACTTTAAGTTTTTCAAAGGCCTTTTGACACTCTAATATCCACTCGAAGTCAGAAATATTTATTAAAGTCTTGAAGAAATTCAAGTTGCGCTCCTTACAATGAGCAATGAATCTATTGAGGGTGACCAATCTTCCCATAAGGTGTTGAACCTCTTTCACTGATCGAGGGAAATTGACTAAGTCAAGTAGATCACAATAAGACAACTCTTACTTGGTTTAATTTTAAACTTAGGTTGTGCAAAAAATTAGGTTGAAAGTTTTTTTATGTCAATTTTATTATTTTTTCTCATTTTTATTGTCAAATGTTTTTAACAGTTGGTCGGGATGTCTTTGGACCAATTAAATCAATTGGGTCATGTTGGGACAACTTCACATTATTTAATTTTAAACTTAGACTAGGCGAGCAGTCGAATCATAAGATTTTAAGGTTAACTCGTTGGGTTCGATATAATAAAAATACAAAAATAATTTTTTATGACCTAGATACTTTTTGTTATGTTCAAAAAATTCTTAATCTAACTTATAGTGTAATGCAAATATGTAAACACAAGGAAGATACACATCTAAACAAACCCCTACTACATTTATATTAAATTTGAACTTTTAATATTTTCATAAGTATAGCTAAACAAACATTTCTTTCACTACCAAGTAAAAAAGCTCTTGATTTGTGACTTCATCACAATCACAAAACCTTATAAATCAAAAGTTTGTAAACAAAAGGAAACATATAAAAAAAAACTGTTGCGAAATTATTGTCCCAAAGTTTCTTTTTAGAAATTTTAGGTATTTGTGACCGAGATCTTTGTGATAGATTAATTCTGACCACAAAATCCAGGGACAAATCTATCAACAAACATTAAGGGTATGTTTGTTTCTCGGAAAATGGTTTCTGGAAAACTACTTTACAAACTTTTCTATGTTTGTTTGTTATTAGAAAAGTTAGTCAACGAAAAACACTTTCCAGTCAAAGGAAAATCTGGCTTGGTTTTCAGGAAAGTGTTTTCCTTTTATTTTGGGCGGAAAACACTTTTCGGAAGTTGTGAAAAATTTAGAAATGTCATATTATTTGCTGATTATATTAGATTTGGTCCTCAAATTTTTTATTGCTATATATATATATATTGTTTTGAATATTTATTTTTCAATTTCATCCCTTAGAGTTTAATTTTTATATTAAGGCCATGTTTGTTTCCCGGAAAGTAGTTTCCGGGAAACCACTTTCTAAACTTTCCTGTGTTTGTTTGCTATTAGAAAAGTTGGTTAACGGAAAACACTTTCCAGTCAAAGAAAAATTTGGTTTGGTTTCCAGGAAAGTGTTTTCCCTTAACTTTGGTCCTCATTTTTATAATTGTTATTTGCTTTTTCCTTATTATTTTTTAATTAAAAATTTTTATTTATCAAATTTGGTCCTCATTCTTTTAATTGTTACTTATTTTATTTGAAATAATTTATAAAATTTTAATTTTAATTATTATTTTAATTTCTTCATCTTTAATTTTTTAGATTTGATCTCTATTATTTAGATTACTATTTATTTTGTTTGAGATAATTTATGAAATTATATATATTTTTTTAATTTCATTCTCATTCAACCTTTTAATTTGTAAGATTTGTTCCTCAGTATTTTAATAAACTTGAAAAAAAATAAAACATTAATAAGTTATTTTTCAGCTCATTCACTACCAGAAATTCGCTTAATACCAACGAAATTGCCGACGGACTAATTCTATCAGTAATTTGAGGTCACCATAATTTCATCGTTATATACCGACGGCCAAAATCCATCGGTATATACTGACGAAATTACAGACGAAATGTTGAGAATTTTAAAAAAAATGGCAGTTCACTGACATGGAGGTTATTGCGGGTATTTTTTTTACCGACGGAGTCACTGAGGGATTCAAAACGTCAGCTCCGTACACTGACATGACCGATTCACCGATGACTGCCGATGGACTCGTCGAAGGATTCAAAACAGCAGCACCGTACGGTGACGTGCCCTGTTTACCGACAGATTAGCCGACGGAATCACAGACGGAATAGTCCATCGGTGAAGCCGTCGGTAAAAGTTAATATATCCCCTCTCACTCGACCTTATCCTCTCTTATTTCTCCTTCTTCTTTCTCATCTCAACTCTCCCCAACTGCAAACAACCAGCGCCCAAAAAAAAAAAAACAAATCTCCCTTTTCTCAGCACAACAAGTCATATATCTTGAAATCTTCTTGTCACAGCATCCATATTCTGATTTACCGATAAATTTTCAGTTTTTGTAAGTAATTCTATCTTTTTAAATTTTAACATTTAAATATCATGGTTTTTATTGTTTTTTTAGTATATGTATTTTGTTAGTAGATGTACATGTTTTTAAATATCATGTTTTATTGTTATTTTGTTAGTAGATGTCACAGTATATGAATGTATAATTTTATACTTATGGTTTGTTTTAGATTTTGTAAGATTGTATTTGTTTGTAAATAGTTGAAACTTTATTGAATTACCGAATTACATGTGTTGTTTTGAAATAATTAATAGCTTGTTTAATAGGTCCGTTTTAATTTTTATCATTAATGGTATTGCGGAGTTGTAATTTCTGTAAATTGATATATATATGTATTAATTTGTATGGACGTTGATAATTGATAATGAATATTTAATATTTATGAGAAGTTGTAATTGGTTTGTTGGATAATCTCGAGGTAAACCAATATTTTTGTAAATTTATTTACCTAACATAGTTAATTAATACATGTTGTTATCATAATTTTATAGTGATTCGATAGAAGTCATTGATGATCGTTCATGGATGTATCGAGATTCACCCCAAGGATTGCGGAGGATAGATTATTGTAACGGGGTTTGGGATTTTATTAATTTCACAACATCTATTCCCAGAAATTTTACTGGAGGCGGTATTAGGTGTCCATGCAGGAAGTGTCAAAATAAAAAATATCTGCATCCAAATATTGTTACGATGCATCTTCTACACAAACACTGAAAAATGTTTTCCAACTTATTTTCTATTACATTATCAAATATCAAAAAATAATTCACTTTCCTGAAATTTATTTTTCTAAAATTCACTTTTCAAAAAAAAAATATTTTTCAGCAAAGTGACAAGAAAAAAGGAAAAGGAAAGAAAAAACTTTGCAACCGATTTTGTGACTACATGGCTTGAGAGTTGAGACCGTATCACAAATAATAATAATAACAACAGATTTGCGTGCAGCCACAAACTGGTCAGAAATAAATAAAAAATAAAAACATTTGCGACCAATTTATTCTCAGTTACAAATTTCAATTACAATTGGACTAGTTTAGTAGTGTATGGCATATTTCTAAGAATCATTTATCGGAGATAAAAAGAATAAATAAATACAAAGTTGATTAAATCTTTTGGTTAGAAAGTTATATGTTTGTATGGACGTCATGTCTTGAAAAAACAAAAACAAAGAAAAGAAGTATTAATAGTCAAAATTATTATAATTGTTAAATTTATTTTGCGAGATTTATCCCTTACATAATTTTTAAATTTTAGGTTACCAAGTCTCTATAATTTTTAAAAAATTCATTTTAATATCAAACTTTATTTTTAAATTCTTTTTATGGTTGGAGGAGAGAGAGCGAATCACTAGATCCAAGTAGATGGAGAGAAAGTTGTCGTTGGTCACGATATAAGTTATAAAAATAGTCGTTCTTTGTGTTAGATGCTTCCATATGAGGGGGTTATGATTAGGTGTTTTTTTTTTTACCTTAAAAACACCTAAAAAAATCTAGACTTGAGAAGTTTTTTGGTTTCAGGTTAATTTTGGGTTTCAAACCTTTTTTTTGTGTGTTTTTAAAGGCCATGAATTGATTTAACAAGGTTCATATGATGTTTTCTAGGTGTTTTGAGTAAAAAATAGGTTGAAAATAAATTTTTAGAGTGAAACCTCGAGCACACCAGTGACTGAATTCTGAACTTAGCGAACGAAACATCGTCTCCCCCATTAAACTTAACAAAAAAAGGCCTGCGCACAAACCATAGCTTCAAGGGCCAGGCGCTGGGCCTGACTTACCAGGCCCTGCAACACTTGGTCTAATTTTTTCTTTAAAAAAATATGATTTTTTTAATTGATGCCTTGTTTTTCATGAATTTTAAAAAAATAATTTTTTGGTATTTGATTTAATTAATACACATTTTCTATAATTGTTTTTGTTAATTTAGCCATTTTTAGATTGCTTTTTTTTTTTTTATGAATGTGGATGTGTTTAATTTTTAAAAAGATTGGTATGATTCATTTGTGAGATTTTTAAAAAATTGAATTTTTTTTTATAAAAATTTTAATACATACAACCTTGCATAATATATTTTTCTTTTACATTATTCATGCAATTTGAAAAGTTAATAGGAATTGGAATCTTTTTTTTGTCTTTTGTTTTCAATTTCGTACTTTATCATTGTTTTTTAGTTTTTTTATTGTTGTTTAATATTTTTATTATATTATTAAATTAATCAAGATTTAATCTGATTATCGAATTTCTCTTACTTCTTTAAAAACATAAATTTCTTTTAAACTTTTTTCTTTCTTGGTTAAAAAAAATTGAAGTTTCGATGTTTTATGAATAGTGTAAAAATAAGATCATTGAGATGTTTTATAAATATTATACATATATATTTTTATAATATTAAAAAACATTTATTTTTTGTATTGAATCAATATTGTTTTTTTCTCTTTTTATTTTTTTATCAATATCTTATTTTTTAATTATGTTATTAAATTAATCTAGTTATTAACCTTATCTAACTTACCAACCAGAATCTTAGATTTTTTTTTGAAAAATATTTACATCATTTTATTTAAAAAAAAATAGACCCTAGCATAATGCAAGTCATCTACATTGTGATCTACTACACCAATACACGTATACAAATAGAGGGATTGAGAGATTTGCGTACCCAAATATGAAATAACCCATTTTGCATATC
>Ga0325403_1002295_pt1 | contig 16822 bp, 7 predicted proteins | sample PopdelMetagenome_19_FD_205665 | JGI IMG/M metagenome (GOLD analysis project Ga0325403, IMG submission 205665) | Populus deltoides microbial communities from Bellville, Georgia, United States - Xylem-PdKOR-R4 | ecosystem: Host-associated > Plants > Phyllosphere > Stem > Wood/Secondary xylem...
TGAAATGTAAGAAATATGAAGTTTTATGATTGAAACTAAAACTTTGAAAACTACAAGGACCAAAACATAGAATGACATGCTTCTTGAATAGTACAAATGAGAAAACCATTTCTTAATCGGTCCTTGTTTTTTCAATTTTTTTTTTTAACTTAACCCAACAATTGTATTTCTTAATAACAATATGTAATATAACATAAAAATAATCTTTGCCGCATTGCATATGATCGGGCGTGCACAAATAAACAAAGCTGAACATAAAGAAAAAAAGTACTTTAATGACCAAAGCCAAAAAGAACAAAAACCTCTAGGAACCCAAAAGGAGAAAATGGATATAAATAATGGGGTGAACATCTTATTGTAGCTTGATTAACAGTGAAGCTCTGTAGAGTTATTTGTAGGGTTACTAATGAGCAAAACTAGAATAACGAGGTAAGCTCTTCATTTAATGTTAAGAAATTCCTGTAGGTTCTTGCTCGGAGTCTTTCTCCTAATGCCCAAGTGTTATTAATTACGTAAATTCATGTTAGAAATATTTCACCGAAGAAAAAAGTTTCTTTGTTAACATAAATTTACCGGAAAAATCAGCTATGGATTAGAAAAGTGCAGCATTAAGAATAGAGAAAAGATCAGGACAATATGATTAATCCCGCGGAAATTCCGAAAAACACAACCATCTTTGATTTAAAATCGATTACTTCAACGCAAAACATTGTAGTCTTCACAGCTGTCGTATTCTACAACAAACAGACAATGCAAATCTTTCTTTTGTTTATCAATCTTTAATTTTCATTTTCCACTCTACTTTCCTTGGAATTCATTTCACTGCAATTACCGGTACCTTTTAAATTTCTTTCGAAGTATTATTGAAGTAGAATAGGCTTGTATGATTTTAAATGAAAGTAATTTCTCATATATGTATGTGTTTTGATGCATGGCATGGTCTTGATGGCCGAAATCGATCTGTTAGGCATCATTTTTACTTTGGTTTCCTACGGTTAGATTCTTGATGTAGCTTCCAATTTGACTACAAATCGTTTAAGCTAAGAACTAACACAGATCATGTCTTTCTGGCATTACTTTCATTCTTTGAACAACCATGCTTATAACTATCGGTTACGATTTTTGTCGCAGGTTATTGGCTCATGTTGAAATAGTTTCTTGGGAGATATACATACTGTTGGTGAGATTGACACCAAACGTATCGAACCAGTGCATGAAAGTTGCCCTAACTTTGTTCGGAGAGAAAGGTGATCACAAGAAACCCCGGTCTAGCGGTGTCAGTGGTGATGTAAGCTCTCTTTATATATCATATTGTTTGGAACTCATTCCTTTTCATTTCTACTCGGCTTGGTTAAAATTCAATAATTTTTTTTAATATTTGAAATATTGTTAATGTAATAAAGATTATTTGCTATTGCACAAGCCAACTCCCCAGCTGATCACTTGGCTAAGCAACTGCAGATTTAATTTGTTGCTTGGTTGTGTTTGGTTTAAACTATATCTTCCTGGCTTTGGCTTCTCAAGATTTTGTATAGGTTCGTTCGTATATTGTATTTAGTGTTTTACGAAGTATAGAATATGACTTCTTTGCTATTTTGTTGTTCCCTCTAGCTTTTTTTTAATCGTAGGAGATGGAAAAAGAGAAGGATGTTGAAACCCTGCTAAAAGATTTGGCCAATTACAAGGTGCAAATGGCAGCGAAGGATTCCTCCTACTCGCAGCTACTACTTGAGCTAGATCATTATCAGAAATCTTCTGAGGAACTCTCCATACTGTTGAAGAAATCTGAGGTTGAGAGAGAAGTATACTGTGAAGATTGTAGAGAAGCTAGGACACGGATACATGAACTTGAGGCCAAGGTAAAGGAGATGACTGATGAACTTTTAGAAACTGGAAAAATACGGGAGAAGCTTACTCATGTTTTGAGTGAATTGAAGGCTACAGAGGAAGAGATACTTAGAATGGAAACACAACTTGCTACTGCAAGGGAAGTGAATCTCAAGGCACTGGCAGAAGCAGAGCTGATGGCAACTGCAGCAAACATAGAAAAGAAAAGATCTGAAGAATTGGTAAAGCATGTCGCTGAGCTCAATGAAGCTATTCTTGTGTCAAAGCTTGCTTCCGTTGAAGCTGAAAAAGAGAAGTGCATGGTTTTATCTGATAAAGATGCTCGGTTAGAGTCAGCAATGGAAATGGCTGCTCAAGCACAAGAGCAGGTGGAAGACATGAAAAAGCGATTGGAAATAATGCAAGAATTGGAAAATCAGTTGCTAGCCAAATCTGTACTTGTTGATTCGCTACAGGCGGAACTCAATCAAGCATCTGAACTACTTAGTTCATATAATAAAACTGTTTCGGATGCTGTAAAAGATTTGAATCAGCTAAACGCGGATTTGATAGTCAAGGAAAGAGATAATTCCGATCATACATTTTACTTTGGGCCATTGGAAACTGAATTGAATCACTTAGAAGCAGAACTAAAGAATGAAAATGAAGAGGCAAGCCATTTGATTCGTAACGTGGAAATCCTCATGGATGAGCTACAGGAAGCAAAAACCAAAATATATGAAATTAAAGAGAGAGAGAAAGAAGCACAGATTGAGATTGCAGTGCTAAAATCTGAGCTTCATAAAGGAAGGTCTGAACTTTCAGCAGCTGAAGCAAGGACTGGGAGTGTAAAACCCGGATTATATCTTGCCGTTCAGCAGCTAGCAGTCGAAGCTGAAGCAGCAGAGAGGGAAAATCAAAGGTTAAAAGGATTAGATAAGGTAACTGAGGAATCTGAAGACTTTGGGCTCATGCACACTGATCAATATGAGAAGTACTCATGTCAAGACGTAGACGCTTTTCAGAAAAATGAGTCAAATGCAGAATCTGTGAAGAGAAGAAATGAGAAGGATGGAAATATAACAATTTCACTTGAAGAATACGAGTTCTTGATCAGGAAAGCTGAGAAGGCCGGTGAATTCTTAAGAAGAGAATCTTCCAATATGTCCACCACATCCATCACATCTGAAAATAAGTACGAATCACAACTTCTAAAGAAAGAGTTGGAGATTGCAATTGTGAAAAATAGGGAGTTGAGGACTAGGTTAGAACAGGCTGTTACAAGGGCTGAAGCCGCTGAAAAAGCTAAAACAATACTCGAAGATCAACAAAAGAGGCGTCAAGAACAAAAGCAGAGGATAAAGGCAGCTATAGTGGGGCTTCACGAGGAATCTACATCAAGAGAGTTCAGTTCTTCGACATATGGGAGTGCACCCAAAGAATATCAGCCACTGGGTAAGGTTCTTAACATGAAATTCTAGTCCTGGTAAGGCATTTTATGCAAGTAAATTTCAGCGTGTATCATTGAACGTTAAACACTGGGTAAGTTAAACTTCCAAACATTTTAAAATAATTAATTAATTTTGATATGATTTATACTTTTCATTCACATCTTGTTATGGGCATAGGATGAGAGTGATGAATTGCAAACAATTTTAGTTCATCAAGACAAGATTTTTGTTGGGTTAAGTTACAGACATTTTTTTAACTTGAAGGAGGAAAGGGAGGAAAGAAAAAAAGAAAAAAAAAAGATAAAGGAGACAAAAATTAAAAGACAATAAAAGGAAAATATATTTTTTATCTGTTTGGATTCGGTTTGGTTTTTCCAGTTTCAGACTTATAAAACCAAAACCGAATCAAGCCGGTTAGTTTTTTAAAAATTCTAATTAGTTTTTTTCACAGTTTGATTTTTTCAGTTATTTTTTTTTTGATTTAATCGGTTTTTTGATTTTTTTCTCACTCCTAAAAAATATCATAAGAAAAAGAAAAGGAGGGTAAATTAAAGGAGTGAATACTGTAGAAGATAAGGAGTAACATCTTTATCTTTCCAGGTCTGAACATCACCATATTTTCCTTTGACATACAAGAAAGCACTATTTTAAGACTTAGTGTGTAAACTGTGTTTCTTTGATAAGCATGATAATATTCTTTTATAATGTTATTTTTTAATTTAAGAATGATGTGGCTTAATTACTATTTTTTAATTTAGTCTTTTAAAATCAGTCCACGAGGGGATTTTTAAAGCTTATTGGTTTTTCATTCTTTTATTTTTTATTATTATTATTATTATTTGCCAGATGATAGTATGTTTTTCTAGGTATGGCAGTGCCATTCTTTGATATGGTTTCTAGTTATAGAAAGAATAATGATTATAGAGTTTTCCCATCTATTTATTTTTAGTTATCTACTTTCATGTGTAAATAAGCTCTCTTAACCACCGGTGATAATTGCATTTTATTTTCTTCAGTAATTAACTATTTTATATTTGAATTTAATAACAAGTTTAATAACTTCATTAACACTTGGTTAAAATCAAAGGGCTTATTGGCTCAACATACCCAATAAACTAAAATACACAACCCTAATTTTCTAAAATAAAATCATTTACTTTTAATGTTTAAAGCAAATGGGATAAAATTCGAGAATTTTAGATGGTAACTTAGAAATTAAAAATTAGAACTTTAGTTTTTTTTTATAAGTCTTTATTTTTTAAGAACAATATCGAAGTTTTTAAGAACGATAATTCTCATTTTAAAAGGAATTGATGTCAAGATTCATTTTTTTACGAATAAGCAAATCAAAGAGTCTTTTATTTTTAGACATTGACGTTAAATTTTTTATAAAATAATTTAAAATTAAATAGAAAAAAAGTTAAAAACAATTAGGATAATTAATAGCAATCACAAAGATAAATTTAGGAGAAAACACATAGTAAAAGTAACATTTTGTAAGGAAAGATGTTGTAAGGATAATGTCGTTCTTCCCTTAAACATAAATAACTATTTCTTGAATCTTTAAAACCGGTGCACATTTTAGGATCCCTAGTTTCCTTTAATTTTTGCAATCCATGTCCCCAATTTAATTTCAGAGAGTCCTAGCCAACATCATGGTGTAACAATTAATAAATATTTTTCTTTATCTTTAATTTTTATTTAACTTTGATTAATGAATATATAGTAAAAATAAAGTTTTTAGGGCAAAAAAAAAATTTTTACAAAGAAAATTATAAAGTAATTATGATTATAAAATTTCTATTGTATTAAAACATTTTTCTTTCATAAAGAAAAGAATATAGTATTTACAAGTCTCAATAGCTCAAATTAATGTCAGTATATAATATGACACGTTTCTAGATGGTGCACTTAAACTTCAAGTATAAATCAAATAATTAACGAATTGATAATAAATTAAAAATTTTAATTTATTTAATCCTATTTCAATTCGGCATAATTTATATTTGAGCCAATATATTAGAAGTCTAATGAGTGACACACAATAAAAACTATTTGTCAGAAATTAAATTGAGACAATTAATTAAGTGTGACTTGATTGAATAAAATTTTAAAATTATCCTAAAATATATATGAAATATTATTAAGCGGAAAATTCATATTTTGCCATTATAGGGTTAATAGGATCTCCCTATAAATAAAATGTTATACCTTATATTTTTGGGTAGAGAGAAAAACCACGCAATTTATAAAACATATGTATAAAAAAACACAAAAAAACAAAGATAGAAAGCTAACACTCAAAGGCTTGATGATCTCTCTCTTTTAAAAAAAGTTTTAGGAGATTCCTCACTAGTAGTTTTTATGGATTAAAGGTTAAATACTTGGATGATTTTTAGTTTCTAATAACCTGCCTTAAAAAAACTAATCAAATCTCAGAAACACGATTTGATCTTAAGGTTATTTTTGTATAATCCTTAAATGACTCTGGATTGTCTAATAAGATTTTTAAAACTCTTGAAAAAATTTTAAATTATTGTTTTAATTGTGTTTGTAAGCTTTCAAGAAACCAAACAAAAATATCATAAGGGAAGGTTTTAGTTATTATATGCATGGGTAGGCTAGCTAACTAAGTTGGTCTAGAAAAGGTCTCCCGCTACTTAGTTCACAATCATAATAGGCTGAATTAAGGCCTACAAAGTACAAAGAGTATAGACTAGGGCATTAGCACATCGACTATATACCATGACCAAATAGACTATCCATTTTTTTGGAATATGTTGATTTTTATAAAAAATCAAAACATTTTAAAGACATTTTAAACACAATATATGGTGTATTAAACAATTCTATTACCAACCAATCAACATTTTATGACAAAATCCAATGGCGATTCATTTATCCTATATGGGTTGATGAATAATAAAATTATTAATACATAATATTATTTCAAGGAAGATAATATTTCAAAAAAAATTTGAATGAAATAAAATAATGTATTAAGTAACTTTATTATCAACCAATCGACACTCTAGGATAATGCACAATAAAAGTTCATTTATCCTAGGCGGGTTTGTGAATAATAAAACCATTAATATACCATAACTTTGCAAAAGAGAAAAAATATTTTAGGATATTCTGAATACAATAATGTAATGTATTAGGCAATTTCATTACTTACCAATCAACACTCTAGAATAACGTCTATTGATGATTCATTTATTCTAAGTGGATCTATGAATAATAAAACTATTAATACACTCAAAATTGCATATTAAAACCATCAATAAACAACATAACAAATAAAAATAACATCATCACACGACATCCAAAACAAAAAATAACATAACAAATAAAAACAACATCACTATACATCAAATTTCACATCAAGACCAAACTATTACGTCTCGGATAAACCAATTACAACCTAATCCTCCTAACTTCATCGCAGGGTGCTGATTCCAACCTTATTCCATCTTAAAAATAAATCTCTAGCAATATTTTATCCCCAGGTTTGCCACATAATGGTGTGAAACCCAACACTTCAAAAATTTTACAATAATTATAATTATATGCAATCAATTGAAAAATCATCAACAATAATCAATATTTTTTTTATAAAAATTCATTTTGTATTCAAAATTGAACTTCAAAAGTGGTTGAGGTTGATTAAAGAGGCTAGAACAGTAGAAGATTACATCAACATGTATAACACCACCAACACTGTAAGGTTGTGGCGCATGGTTACTCATTCCAGCTAAGGGTAGAGGCTTTGGTGGCTAATCGTGTGCCTTGATCCTTCCTCTTCCTTCATATACAGTGAGTTTCACTATTATTTATGGAGGGAGATTATGTCACTTGAAGGTTTGATTTTCTCTTTCTCTTTCATGTTCTCTCTCAATTTGTTTCACCATCTCCATTGCATAGTTACTGTCGTAGTAAATATGAGGGTTGCGAACAGTTATTCGAGAAGAGAAGATGGTAGCAATAAAGGCATGATCTGGTGGTTGTGTGCTACAACTATATAGATGAGCTGTCAATACTATGTTTTGGTTTCTTAAAGAGAGAAGGTTGCATTATCGAGTTGTCAATGATGCTAGGATCTACCATGGTGGTCGGTGGAGTTGAGATATGTCGCTAGCATTGAAAGAGATTTAGAGAGGAGGTTATTTTAATGTCATTTCCCCCATAGTTTTGAAACCCGACCCGGTGATCTACCCGGTCTAATGATCGGTCACGGGTCAGATGGGTTGACCCGGGTCAACCCAAAAAAATATCATACTTTAAAGTTACGACTCATCGTCGGGGAAATTCTACAGGTGTGTTTTAAAGGTAAGGTAGAAATATTGTTTTCTTCTTCCTTTATTTGGATTTCGTGGACTATAAAAGGGCACGTTGCTTCTAGATAGAGATTTGTTTCTTCTAATAATCAATATAAGAAGGCAGCTCCTTGAAGATTTGAATGGGACAAGCTATCTCCTATAGCTCCTGTCTTTCCTTGATTCAAGTCATTGTAAGCAGCTGGGGTTGAAGCTGGATATATATTGCATACTTAAGCTTTTGATCATATATGAGAAGTTTCTGCTGGAGGATTTTGGAGAATATTTGAAAACTTTTGTTAAGATATTAAAGTACAGATCGAAGATATCTAGCCGTTGAAGTAGGGTTGTCTTTTTGTTTTGGTAACTTAATTGAATTGCTATGATCTAGTTTGCAGTGTATCTTTTTTTGGCCCCAAAATTCTGGTAGCATCTGCTTGCCCTAGTCATTAAAAACAAAGGAGATGATGTCTTTTGTATCCCTTCTCTTCTGTTTCGAGATGATCTTTTCTGTTTCGACCGACAGCCACTTGAATACAAAAAAAGGAAGGTAGCCGGGTTTCAGCTGGGTTTACCAAGGTCGACCAGGTTCCGCCAGGCCAACCCCGGCGGGTTTTTTCTTAGACTCGGACCGGTCCTAGGCCCAGGTCGGCTGGGTCCCGTGTCGGCCCGCCGGGCCGGTCCGGGTTTCAAAACTATGATTTCCCCCTTGATTTTAGATTTTTCTTTGATTTTTTATTCTCCTTTCTCTTTCTCTTTTTTCTTCTCTCCCTACACAAAAATTTTATCTTTTTATGTCTTTCACTCTTTTTTTTTTTCCTTTTTCTCTTTGGATTTTCTCACTTTTTATTCTTTTTTTTTCTCTCTTTTTCTTTCTTCCTACACACTATCTTTTTTCTTTAAAAAATTTCTTTCCTCTCTTTCTTTTTTTCTCCCCCTTGCCACTTTTTTTTTTTTTTTATGATGGGGTCCCTTAGTTACACACTACCTAATATTTTATCTTTTATTCCTTATTCTCTCTTATCTCTCCACCTTCTAAAACCTTCTACCCATTACTCATCTTATCACCTTATTTTATTTTTTTCAATCTTATCCCTTAGTTGTTTAGGAAGGGATTAGAAATGTTCATGTTAGTCTCTCATCCCTTCCTCAATTATCATTATGCTCAATAAAATTTCTTGTTGATTTTTTTATGATTTTCTTAGATTTTTTTTATTTTAAAAATTCAAAAACATGCATATGATAAGCATAAAGGTTGAAACTTATAAAATAGCCAAAATTAGCCAAATTATATCAAAATGCATTTTTGATTTTTTAAAAAAAATTAATTGAAACAGAGGGTCAAGATCGAGTAATGATACACCCCCACATGAATGGATTTTTATTTATTTATTTGATTAAAAAAATATTTAAATATTTATAATAATAAAATATTCCTTTATGTTATTGTTTTATTTTTTTTATTTAAGATCTTGAATTATATGCGATTATCATTTATATGAATTTTATACATAAGTACTCCAAAAATATTAGGTCAAGTTTCCCCCATTTTCTTCTTCCCCTTTATACACGTTTTTATTTAACACCCAGCAAGTTTAAATAGTTCAGCATAAATAAAACCTTGTACATTTTTTTATTTGCATTCAATGTAGCCTGGCAACTGCTTTTCCTCATCTCTCTTTCTCATGCTCATCGTCTTACATCCCGGCGACAATAGCCTATAGTAAACTCAGCTAAACAATGAAGATGGCCATCAAAATAACTCAATTAACATCCAATATTCAAATAAAAGTTAATAAAATATTAAATTAGTCCTATTTTTGGTAATTACAGTTTTGATGATAAGTGACTTTATCAGTTAAATTTACATGATTCCCCAGCTCCTACCTTTTTGGTGGGTTTTCTGGAGAATCTCCTTGTAAGCAATAGTGTTTTCCATGTCTTGAGTTGATGAAGGAGCCATTAATTCTATACCCAGACTTTGGCTAATCCAGTTGGGCGTCGTGCACACAAGAGTCGATGAGCCCCTCTATACTTTGGAGAAGAAATAATATTTTAGTGAATAACGTGTGCCCTTCTTATGAAAACATTTTCCATGAATATTTTACTGCAAAACAAACGAAATCTAATTTCATTCCTTTCATAACTGTCCTCCTTTACGAGATCTAATTCTTCAGTCCATGGCACTTCATTTTGCAAGATGTTTTTATTCAATTCCTCAGACACGGTGATGATGCAAATAACTTGTAAAAGAAACACGGTGATGTAATTGAAAACCCTTGTTTATTTGGGTTGTTTTCGTCATGTATAAATATATCAAGGCTCGCGAAAATTTGATGACACAATGGTTGACAATTAGAGCCCTCATTCTGACTTTGCTGTTCTTGAGGGAAGATGACAGGAACTTCAGAGACTGACAATCCCACGGGTGATGGATTGCTAGTTTCCCTTGCCGTAAAGCTTGATCCTAAGACACGATGGATTGATGACATTTGTTGTTGTTATATTCCTCTATGTCGCTCGACATTTGAGCTCGTGACATTGACGATAATGCCAAACAAACCTACCTACCTCTTTGAGAGAGAGAGAGATAGGGATTCCCTTTGTAGGAGGAGACTAAACAAAAACATCGTTTTCAGAGATAACTATAACCCGGGTGTAAAATCCTTAACGTCCTCTTTTAGGTGGCATTTGGTGTTATTTGTTGGGAGTAATTTCCTCGAAGATCCTGCTGAAAAAACATGAAGAACAATTCATTGGAATGATTATTTTAATATGGAATCCAATGAGAGGATTATTGTTTGTGCGTATTTTTAGTTTTTTTTTTTTTAATGTTTAGAATTGATGTATTCTAATTAAGGATACGAATTATCAAGGGTCTAATAAAAATTTATTTAAATCATTATCAACTAAATGGATATCTCTATCAATATTATTGATAAATGTTTATTTACATATATAGTAATAAATAATTTTTTATTTTTACAATATGCATTTTTGCCTAGTCTGCCAATTAGAGCTGGTTTTTTTTTTAAAAAAAAAAACAGCAACAAAATAATGATAAATGCATTGTTTGATGAATTGAGTTGGAGTGGTATTTTTAAAAAGAAAAAAAACTCACATACTCTATTCTTATTATGATGTTTTTATTTGCTAATACAAGAATAATAATAAAGCCTAAAATCATAAGTGGCATTCAAAATAAATCAATAGAGTTTAATTGTGCTATATTAGCAAATATTTTAGGTATTAACAATCAAGGCGCTTATGTCATTGAAATGAAGATTATCCCTTGAGGTATTAACAAAGTGTGCTTTTCAGGGGGTGAGGTTTCCTCAAATCCAAAAAAAAAAAAATATTGTTATAATATATATTGGTATACATGATTTTGCACCGGGTGCAAAAATTAAAAGTCAATACTTGTCTGAACCCATTAATAATATGTTTTGTAGATTAATTTATATTGATCAAAGATATCATTGTCTCAATATTTAAAAAAAATAATATTAAAACACTGTGACTTTAAATTTTTATAAATCAAATCAGGTGTTTTACTAAGTTGATACGGTCACAATCGAGCGAGTTATATAAAATATCAACCAACTTGATTTAGTGATTTTAATAATCATGATACCCACAATGAACCTAAATCTCTAAGATTGATGCCCATAATTATATGTAATGACTATTTTTTAGTTGTTGAATCAATTAAAGGTTTTTTTTCCAGTTTTTTCATTAAGATAACTTAAAATACATTCGAGGCATATTAATCGGTAGCAGCTTGATTTGTCTAAAATTCCAAGGATTGATATTATTATTTTTTTATCTGAGGATTTTATTTTTAAAATTTTCTTTGACTTCATCAAATCACTGTAAGAACATATAAATTTATTTTCAATTAACATATAAAAGTAAACCAAAATTATCGATTAAAAAAAAAAACTGAGTTGCCAGACGATGTACGTTTTTAGAATCACCAACCGGGAACCGTGGCTCACCAAACCCGTACGTGCGTGTGTGTGTTGTATTCTAAAGCCATATATGATCACACATATATTTGTCCGTAGACGTATAATGGTTCTCACGCACCCATCAATCATTTTCAATATCAATTTTTCCTTGTTCAAACTTCAAACTTGTACTGATTGGGGGAAAACTATGGTTTTTTTTTGTTTTAATTTTATTTTTAACATGACAAGTATACTTTCTTTGAGCAAGTCTGAGTCAAACTGCGGCCAAAACGCATGAACGGGTCAACACGGGCGGCTAACCGGCCCTTACTTGCTACAAGCCTTTTCCATCCACCATACAAAACAAACACGTAAAGTCTGTAAGAGAATATTATTAATCAAATTTGTTTCTTGAGGGATATGAGCGCCCTTTGAACTGTCAATCTCCCTGTTAATTCCTCTTATTACATGTTTCTTGAGGAATATGAGCATCCTCAAATCAGTTAACTTGTGAACCAATGCTAAATCTTTTTAAGAAAAATATGACATTTACAATAACCTGAGAAAATTTAATATATTTTTCTTTCAGATGTTGAGCCATAGTCAATGAAAGGAGCAAATTTCTTTCATAGTCACTGGGTCAACTTGCTATATTCTATAGTGTAATGGCTATTTTCATTACTGTAGATTACAAAACAATATACATAAAACTATGCGAAGCGTTTCTTCCATGTTTGGTTTGGTCTACCTGCAGTCTGCAGGCCCTGCGATTCAACCATTTTCTTACAAGCAGTGTTTTTCTTATATGGGGTTGTGAGGAGGCTGAAGATATAAAGAAGAAAAGGAAGAAGACAGTAGCAGGTCTGATCATGAAAGAAGACGAAACTGATCATTTATGGCGGATTGTATTATTCATGTTCTTAATCTTGATTACAGGTACGTACTAATCTTTTTTGGCTTAGATTCTTTCTTTTCTTGTTCTAATTCCTAGGATTTGATGATCATGGTATTGCTTTATGCTTTTATAGTTGCTTTGATCGATAGTATAAGCCTTGAGCATGGCAAGAGTACAATCACAACTCCCTAACTTCATTAATTACAAATAATTTACCTGTTCATGTTTATTATCCTTCCATGGTGTCCAAAAATATTTTCTGAAATCCTATATTCAAGGAATTGAGATGCCGATGACCTGACTAGAATGTTCTGTTTCTGCTAATTAATTGTAGGTTCAGTAGTAGTGTCTGGAGATTCGCTTGACACGGATAGACAAGTCCTTCTTGACTTGAAATCATTCCTCGAAGAACGAAACCACGTAAACAGAGGACAGTACTCTCGGTGGAACCAGCAGAGCTCAAATCCCTGCAACTGGTCTGGAATCCTATGCACACTTGATGGCTCAAGAGTTAGAGGCATTAACTTAGCTGCCAATAACATCTCTGGAGATTTGTATGGCAACTTCTCTTCCCTGACGGCCCTCACTTACCTCGATCTTTCTCAAAACACTTTGAGCGGTGCTGTTCCTGGTGACTTGAGCAACTGTCAGAATCTTGTTTATCTTAACCTCTCACATAACATCCTTGAGGGTGAGCTCAACCTGACTGGCTTGACCAAATTGGAGACTCTTGATTTGTCTACGAATAGGATTTTTGGTGGAATTCAGTTCAGCTTTCCGGGAATTTGTAACAACTTGATTGTGGCAAATGTCTCAGCGAATAATTTCAGTGGTGGGATTGATAATTTCTTTGATGGCTGCTTGAAGTTGCAGTATCTTGATTTAAGCTCCAACTTTTTCAGTGGGGCAATATGGAAAGGTTTTTCAAGGCTGAAGGAGTTTTCTGTGTCTGAGAATTATCTCAGCGGAGAAGTTTCAGGGTCATTCTTTGCTGAGAATAAGTGTAGCCTGCAAGTGTTGGACTTATCAGGAAACAATTTCATTGGTAAGGTACCAAGCGAGGTATCAAATTGCAGGAATTTGTCTATTTTGAATCTGTGGGGAAACAGTTTCACCGGAGAAATTCCATCTGAGATAGGTTTGATTTCAAGTCTAGAAGGTTTGTTCTTGGGGAACAACACATTTTCTCCGACTATACCAGAGTCTCTTTTGAACTTAGGTAACTTGGCCTTTTTGGATTTGAGCAGAAATCATTTTGGGGGTGACATACAGCAGATATTTGGGAGATTCACACAGCTGAAGATTCTGGTGTTACACGGGAATTCATATATCGACGGCATAAATTCTTCAGGCATTCTCAAACTACCTAATCTAGTTGGATTAGATCTGAGCAACAACAGCTTCACGGGTCCATTACCTGTTGAAATCTCTGAAATGCACAACTTGAAGTTCTTGATCCTAGCGTATAATCAATTTAACAGCAATATACCACAAGAATATGGAAATTTTCAAGGCTTGCAAGCTCTTGATCTCTCCTTCAACAACCTAAGTGGACAAATACCTTCTTCTCTTGGAAAGTTGAGGTCACTCTTGTGGTTAATGCTTGCAAACAACACGTTGACAGGTGAAATTCCGGCTGAATTGGGAAGCTGCACTAGTTTGTTGTGGCTGAACCTTGCCAACAACCAGCTCTCTGGGAGTATTCCGCGTGAATTGATGAAGGTAGGAATGGACCCCTCGCAAACATTTGAATCAAACCAGCAGGATGAAGGCATCATCGCTGGCTCAGGTGAGTGTTTGACAATGAAGAGGTGGATTCCTGCAGATTATCCACCATTCAGTTTTATATATGCAATTCTAAATCGGAAGACCTGCAGAAGCATATGGGATAGGTTGATTAAAGGGGTTGGCCTTTTCCCGGTATGTGCAGCAGGATCAACTGTCCGTACACTTCAAATCTCAGGCTATCTTCAACTGAGCGGCAACCAGCTTTCTGGAGAGGTCCCTGGAGATATTGGTAAGATGCATAGTTTCAGTATGATACATTTGGGTTTCAATAACTTGAGCGGTACGCTCCCTCCACAGATTGGACAATTGCCACTGGTAGTCTTAAACCTCACCAAAAATACCTTCTCCGGTGAAATTCCAAATGAAATTGGGAACGCCGAATGCATAAAGAATCTTGATTTATCTTGCAACAACTTCTCTGGCACGTTTCCTGTAAGCTTGAACAACTTGAGTGAGCTTAGCAAGTTTAACATCTCTTACAATCCTTTAATTTCTGGTACAATCCCAACAGCTGGGCAGTTGGCAACATTTGAGAAAGATTCCTACCTTGGCGATCCACTCCTGAAATTTCCCAGCTTTATCAACAATTCCATGGGTTCCCCGCCAAATCAATATCCAAAAATCGAGAAGAAAGAGCCTAAAAAGTGGGTTGCAGTTCTGGTGCTGTTCACAATGACTGTGGCATTATTAATTTGCGGACTTGCTTCACTTGTAGTTTGCATGCTGGTGAAAAGTCCAGCAGAGTCACCAGGATACCTCTTAGACGACACCAAACACCTCCGGCATGACTTTGCATCATGTTCAGGGAGTTCATCTCCATGGTCGTCAGATACAGTTAAGGTCATACGTTTGGACAGAACAGCATTCACTCATGCTGACATCTTGAAGGCAGCAGGCAATTTTACAGAAAGCAGAATCATTGGGAAGGGAGGTTTTGGAACAGTGTACAGAGGAGTATTGCCTGATGGAAGAGAAGTGGCAGTTAAGAAGCTACAGAGAGAAGGAATTGAAGGTGAAAAGGAATTTCGAGCTGAAATGGAAGTTCTAACTGGAAATGGCTTCGGCTGGCCTCATCCAAATCTAGTAACACTTTATGGGTGGTGCCTTGATGGTACAGAGAAAATATTGGTGTATGAGTATATGGAGGGTGGAAGCTTGGAGGATCTTATATCAGATAGGACGAGGCTAACATGGAGGAGACGTATTGACATAGCAATTGATGTGGCACGCGCATTAGTATTTCTTCACCATGAGTGCTACCCTGCGATTGTGCACCGTGATGTCAAGGCTAGCAATGTCCTGCTAGATAAAGATGGCAAGGCACGAGTCACTGACTTTGGTCTTGCTAGATTTGTTGATGTCGGGGATAGCCATGTGAGCACAATGGTGGCTGGCACCGTTGGGTATGTTGCGCCGGAATACGGACAAACTTTCCACGCGACTACCAAAGGCGATGTGTACAGTTTTGGGGTACTGTCAATGGAACTGGCAACAGGGAGGCGAGCTGTGGATGGAGGAGAAGAGTGCCTATTGGAATGGGCTAGAAGGGTGATGGGAAGCGGCAGACATGGATTAAGTAGAGCTAGGATACCAGTAGTGCTTCTGGGCTCAGGGTTGGCTGAGGGAGCAGAGGAGATGTGTGAGCTACTAAGGATTGGAATAGGATGCACGGCAGAGGCACCACAATGTAGACCAAACATGAAGGAGGTGCTAGCAATGCTAATAAAACTATCATGCTGATTTTAATTCATTCCTTGTGCTGATTTTCAAGATTAGATGACGATCATGAGTGGTCAGTTGCCCTCATAAGTTGTCCATATACAAGTCTAGCTACGCTACTCTAACAACATCACAGGAAAACACACTGCACAGATTCTGATTGTACACCAAAACATTCTTCATTTTGTTTGAGAGTTGAAAATTCACTCATGAGCAACGCTCTGAACCACAACTTCTACTTTCTTCCAAGTTCGTTCGGGATATTTTCCATTTCTCTTCGTATATTTGGGACAGCTGCTGTTCAAATATTGTAAGAAAAACCTAAAATCAAACCAAACCAATGACTTTTCCTCTGTGTCAAAGAATATATATTAGTTAGAGGAGGGTGTTCGGTGGAGGAGATTTCAAATTCCACGCATCTAGATATCTTGAATGCCTTTTTTGCTATAAAAAAAAATGTTAAATATAAAAATATTAATTTTCTTCCATCACATTATCCCCAACCCACGAATGTTATTTTAAATAGACAAACAATATCTTTACTTTTACCAATATTAATAAAATTGGTGTAGACTTGTAACTTATTTGAACAACTAATATATATTTTAATGATTTTACTACATGTGTGAAGTAATTTGGAAGCTGATTTATTATCTTATCGTGTAATTTTATTTCTTTTATAACGTTAAATTTATTATTAGATTCTATAGATTCAATTTACAAAGGCATAATATTATATTTGTATAAAACTTCCTTATAAACCAAACCCAATAAAAATATATTATTTAGATTTTTTATTTTAAATTAAACACAAATACTACATTCTCACCAATTATATTTCTTGCAATCATATCCCAAGACAACTATGAGAAT
>Ga0325403_1002297_pt1 | contig 16818 bp, 3 predicted proteins | sample PopdelMetagenome_19_FD_205665 | JGI IMG/M metagenome (GOLD analysis project Ga0325403, IMG submission 205665) | Populus deltoides microbial communities from Bellville, Georgia, United States - Xylem-PdKOR-R4 | ecosystem: Host-associated > Plants > Phyllosphere > Stem > Wood/Secondary xylem...
CTAAACTTCATTGTTTTACATTTTGATCCTTGGAATTTGAGAGGAGAAAGAAAGTGTTTGACATGTGAATAATATATGAATATTCAGATGAGCTGGTAGTTTGTGGATATTCGAATGTTAGTTGTCTTTAAAATATATTGATGATAGCTAATTTGAATTTATATGTTTTTTTACTCTGAATGGTGGTGTCGTAAGTTGGAAAAGTTCTAAATAAGAGACCATAGTAGATTATACAATTGAAGTAGGGCATTTCTCGCCAATAAGGCAACAACAAAGATTGTTTGAATCAAGATGTTCATCAAAAAACTAGAAGTGGTTCTTATTATTGTTAATTTAGTGATCATGTATTCTGATAACAATAGAGTCATTACATAAGTAATATCAAGATCTCATCAATGACCAAAACTTGTACTTAGTTGATACCATTTGATGAAAGAAATCATAGAAATGAAAGATGTAAAGATAGAGTGATTACATACTAAAAAGAATATTATATATCTAATTAAAGCACTGTTCTAGTAGAAACATTACCATTATATGGAGCAATATGATACAAAATACATAAGCGATTAATTTTAGTAAAAGTAGGAGATTGTAGTATATAAGCCTTGTAGCTAATCATGTGGTTTACATATGGCAACATGTTTATTCATGCAAAACATATAATTTTATTTATAAAGATATTTTTTATCTTTAATTCTCATTTAAGTTTGATTAATAAGTATAGAGTAATGATGAAGTCACTGAGAAGTTTTGCAAAGAAAATTATAAAATGATTATAATTATGAGGATTCTTATAACATCAAGGTATATTCTAAATGTTCCTAGTTAATACTCAATCAAGACTATACATTAATTAGAGTAATTAAGGTTATTATATATTATGTTTTTTTCTTCATGAAAGGAAATAGTTATTTTCATAAATTGAAGTATGATGGATACTTAAAACTAATATATATGCTTGTTAAATGACAAGTATACTAAATTAAACCGCATGAGAATTTCATATGGAGAGATTACACATGTCTATGGAAAGACTTATATAGTAGTTGTGTAAGTGATCTTTAGACTTGAAATCACCAAGTTATCTTAAATATGAAATGCTATGTTTTTTTTTTTATATCTTGACTATACATTACCTTAATCAAAGATAACAAATGAGCAGATATTGAGTATAATATAAATTATATAAAGGTATCTGAGTAATCAAGTGAGAATTCATCACCCTAGATGAATTTAAAGAATGATCTAAATGGTCTAAGATAATATTGATTTTGAAATCCTTATGTAAGGTGTTATGAGATTTGAAAATAGTTTTAATCATATTCAAAGAATTAATGACTTTGGTGTTGAGAATAAATATGATTTAATAAAATAAAAATACTCAATGTTTAAATGTTGAAATGAAAGCATTTTAGATGAAGGGATAATAGTTACATTAAGAAATTTATCACTAAAAAGCTAAGTTAGACCACATATAACTTTTTTAATATTTGAAAGATCATGTCATGTTACTAAATACTATTCTTAATCTTCAAATATAAATCAATCAATTTGTTAAATTAATAAAAAATTAAGTTGTTTAATTTATCTAATTTTATTTTATTTAGGATTATGATTTGTATTTAGTCCAACATATTATGAATCTAATGAGTCACACATATTAAGAATCATTAGTAAAAAAAAAAAAACTGTGATAATTAATCAAGAATAACTTGATTGTAAATATATTATAAAAATTAAAAACTAGAGTGTAATTAATGTAGGGAATTAGAATTCTAGAATTGAAAAAACCAAGTAAAGACTTGATTGCATAAATTTTTAATAATTGTCTTGAAACAAAATAAAGTTCTTTGAGATCAATTTCCCATTTGTTTACAATTTATTTTTATCGTGTTAATTTTTCATGTTAAAGAATTTTTGTTGGATAATATTTTCCAAAAAAGTTTTAACCCTAAAAATAAATGGACTCCACTTTTTGTTCGGTCTTAAATATGCTCATTAACTATGTTATTCAAACAAATTTCTAACAAAAGATGCATAAGAAAGAAAATGGGAAAGGAAAAAAAAATTATAATTATGTGATTGTAATCCAGTATTTTTAGTCTTATAATTGCTTAATACTATATCTATAATAGACAAGTGGTTATACAATTTTTTATCATTTCAATAGGAAGGATAATAAAAATGAAGAATCTAGGGGTAATGATATTGTGATAAATGTTTTGAAGAATATAAAACTAAAAGGAAAAATATTTTGGAATATATAAGAGAATTGAAAAAGATGATGCATGCTATCTCAACTAGGTAATAAGGTATCATAATTATATATATGTGGCTTTGATTCGAGATGAAACATGATTGACTAGACTAAAATAAATAATGTTGTATATTTCATTTATGCATGATTAACGTGGAGAAATTTAAGCTTGGCACAAAATTATACTAAAAATATCTGGCTAGCATTTTACCTTATTCTAATAGGAAAAAAAAACATTTTATATTTATATTGTGTTATCAATTAAACTTTTTTAGAATTTAACTTGTGATGAGATGAGAACTACCTCTATATCAAACAAATATAGATTTCACAATTGCATAGATAGTAAGAATTGAATCAAAGAATTTTTTTTCTTTCTTTTGTCTCTTCTCCTCAATCTTTACACTTGAACTCTGAATTTTTAAAGTAGCTATTCAATTTATTTTTCTTCAGACTTAGTCTCTATTTTTTTAATTACTATTTGTTTTGTTTGAAATGATTTATAAAATTAATTTTTTTTTAATTTCATCCTCCTTTAATTTTTTTTCATATGTCATATTTGATCCTTATTCTTTTGATTATTATTTATTTTGTTTTGTTTTGAATCCTTCTTAATTAAACATTTTTTCAGTTTTATTCTTTGGTATTTAATTTAATTTTTATGTTAAATATGATTCTTATTTTTTTCATTGCTATTTGATTTACTGTGGCAAACGTTTTAGATTGAAATATTTTTTTATTTTATCATTTAACATTAAATTGGTTTAAAATTCAGCTTCTTGTTTGAACATAAGCCTAGGATTACACAATTTATGGGTTTTGAAAATTAACTGAAGTTTAAGATATTCGCTTGAGTTTGCTTGTTTTTTTTTCCTTTCTTTATGCTCACATTTTTTTTCAGTTTCATTCTTGAGTTTTTTTTTTTATTTCTTAAATATCACCTGTTTTCTTTTGTAACTCTTCAATTTGGTTTCAAATTTAATCAAACCTAAAATCAATTAATATCTAATTAAGGCTTAACTAGAAAAAGAATAATGGAAGGAAAAATAAAGACATAAATTGTCCAACCGAGTTAGCTCATTATAGTCGTGTCCATTACTCGAGTTGTAGATTTTACATGTTAATCCAAGTCAGTACAATTTGTTGTTATTTTTTCATTTCACTTTCTATTTCTTTTTTATGATGTAATCCTTTGGTAGTCCATTATTTTACATTTAAGTTGGGATTATGTTAAGGTTAAAATGATGACAACATGATTTTTTTTCTGGAAATTACATTTAAGTTTGGTGTGAATTACACTTTGCCGCTATTGTTTGAAAAATTATGCTTTGCATCATGTAGTTTGAATAACACTTTACATACTCTTTAAAAATAGTTAACAAAAGTTGTTCAAATATTTACAAGATTGTCATTATTTTTTGAAAAATAACTAAACAGACCTTGAAACAAAAATATAATAAAAATGTTGTTGGTGGACAGGGAAATGAATGTTTTGCATAGTAGAAAAAAAAGATGAAGTTGTAAAGGAGGGAGGGATAATGTGAGTGTTGCTATATTTTTTAAGTGGTTAGCTTTTGACCATTTTTACGTGGTTAGCCTTTGACCATTTTTTGCAAGGGAGACTGGTTGGTAATTCATAGAAAATGGCTCATTTTTTTTCTTGGATACTAAAAAAATTTGTTGAAACCTTCTCTAAAGTTTTATGTTTTTCCTTCTGAACATGCACACACCTTCTTCGAGCTAAAAACAATGTCTCTCTTTTAACAAAGATAATATGTTGGCTAATTTTGTTCCTAAAAAAATTGTTTCAGACTATGAAAACAAAGTGTTATTCAGATATCAATATGATACACTTGTCATGTTTTTTTTTTATCATCATTTGACATATTTTATCACATGTAAAAAAAAAATAACATCGTTCACACAATTTTTAATGCAATAATTGGCTTTTCATTCGGCCCACAATGAAGTGAGGGCATCGGGTCTAGTTTATAAATAAAGATAAATAATAAAGCACAAATATTAAAAATTTGAGAGATAAATTACAGGGGAGAAATTTGTGTATTGGGGGTAGACCATCTTTTTTAGTAACTCGATGACCTATTTATATTATTATAGAGTTGAAATTTAAGTTGAAATACAAATCCTAGCTCTATATAAATTATGTTTGTCATTTAAGAGTTGTTAATTAAAATCCTCAAACAATTTGGACTAAATATTCTACTTGAAACTTCTCACATTATAATGTCTCATTTCCTTCAGCTATCAATTGCAAAAGACTTCTTTTTGAAACATAACTTGACCATTGATTACTTTTTTGAGTTGCATTTTCTTTTCTAATGGTTGACTTTAATCTAATTCATCTACCATATAATGAATTGTCATCGTCCTGGTTAGATAATATACACTTGATTTATTTCATATATAAACAATATCCCTATAATCCTTTATTTTTTAGAATAAGATGGAGGAATATTTTCTAACTGTGGACTTGAAATCTATTGATCAACAATTCCTCCTCGTGAGGAATCAAGCACTTTTCATCAAATCAACTAGTCATTACTTTTCAACACATCTTTTCTCCTTTTTCAGCCAATTACATGCCCCATTAGTTTTTTTTGTTTTGTTTTGTGTGTGTGTGTGTGTAATGTCTTGGTTAATTAGGCATATTTCATCAGACTTCATCCAAAAGTCATACAAGTCTTGTAAATGGAGCGCCACAATGCCATATTGATCAACCCTCGCACTAACAATTAATTATAGAATAAGCCTTTTAAAAAATAATTCTTAGATGGTAAAGAGTACTGAACAAATACCTTTGATAAATAGGAAACATCATGAGCATGATATGACAAGTATTTGTTAGTGACGAAGCCAAGTGAAGCTTCTTGGACTATTTCCTTGATCTTTAAGGTTACAAAACTCTTCCTTGATCAACTGTGTCCAATCATTGAGTACAAAATAATTTTTGACCATGTAGAATTAGACAAAATATATAGCTTAATACTAGTCTTGGATATGGTTGATTTTTGTACACTGACCAAATTAATCCAAGAAAAGGTTAATATTTTTATCGTGACCAAATTAGTCTTAGACATGGTTGAGTTTTCAACCGTGATCAAGTTATTCTCAGAAGGTGAATTTTTCTCTTTGATTATTTACTCCTAAAGGAGTGTAAAAATTTGGAACAATTAGAACTTGTCCATTAAATGTTTGGCCGATAGACAAATTGAACTTGTCTTTGAGATGAACAATTTGATTATACAAGAACTAGATAAAGATATATGCAATGATCTTCCTACTTGGAGCTTGAAGATTAGTGATGTCCTCTTGTAAGAACTAAATGAGCTAATTGGAACTAGCTTTAATATTTAGAGAAGCTATATTTGCCTTATCCTCCTTTACTAATTTAAATATCTCCCAATCTAAACCAATAAATTTCATATTGAAAATATTGGTGATTGACATAGATTGTTGATTATTGAGTATGTGAAATAAAGAGATCTTATCTTGTCCAATATTTTTGTTGTAGAAAAAAATTACTTTACCACATAGTTGATCACAATCTTGATAGAATTATCAATATGCCCCCTAGGACTTAAAAGGATATGGAGATACAACCAAAGATGGTCTATATAAGAAGAAATCCATAAATGAGATAAAAAAATGGTCTAAATGGGTAGAGATTCATAAAAAGATTCTATTGATCTAAAAAGATTTCTTACCTTAACATCACTATAACCTACATGAACCACTAATCAATATGTTATCAATTAAATTTTCTTTAGATTTGAACAGTGATAAACACCAACTACCTCTAAATCAAGTTGATGTAGGTTTCACAAATATTTGTCAAAGTAAAAAATTAGATCAAAGAATATCAAATAAAAAAAATGGTTAGGGTGGTGAGATCACTGTGCACCTAGACACATTGTACTATGGACAAGAATATTGTAACTACCATCTTGCCTTTCCAACAAAAAAACCAATAAGCTTGGTGTTAGAGGTAGTTTGGTCATTTTTATAGTATTTATTAGTCATTATAAAATTAATGAGGGATAATTAATTCTTTTTATTTTTTAAATACACATTATAAAGACTATTTTACCCTTTAAAATTAATTTTTTAAGAGGTTGATCAAGGGCATTTTGGTATTTTTAATTTTTATATACATAATATAAAGACTTTATTACACTTATAAGACAATTTTTTAAAAGGCTACTAAAGAGATATTCAATCTTTTTATATTTTTTAAGCATAATGTAAAAACTAAAATACCCCTGAAAACAAAACTTGTTAACCTTGCATATTAAGGCTTTATCATAATTTTAATTTGTTTTAGAGTGGATAACAAGTTTGGCTTGGGGGGGTATTTGGCCTTTTAACATTCTTTTATATATTTTTTAAATAACAACCAATAAATAGGCGATGCATGTAGCGCCTCCCAACCATCAAACATTGCATTTCAGGGTGACGTTTGAAGCAACTAACAACCCTTTTTCTGTCGGTGCCACGTGTGTATATGAAGGAGTGGTGGTTGAGTTCTGGTGGATTTGTTTCCTCTCTTCACTCTTTTCTCTCTTTTCTTCTTGCTAAAATATAGATGTGTCATTTCATTTGTTTTTTGCCGTCATTCTCTTAGTTACTATTTGTTTTGTTTTTTTTGTTTTTTAACTTTCTTTGATTGATTTTTTTTTAGTTTCACCCTTCATCATTTGGTTTCATTTAATCTTCATATCAAATATGATCCTTATTCTTTTAATTATTGTTAGTTTTTTGTTTTTGTTTTTCTAATTGATTTTTTTCCAATTTCATCCCTCAACATTTGATTTTAATTTTTTTATATCAAATTTAGTTTTCATTTTTTTATTACTATTTCTCTTGTTTTGGATCTTATTTAATTGTATTTTCTTTTCAATTTCATCTATTGATATTTTTCTAATTTAGAATTTTGCTATGTTATTTTTTAGAGTTTGCCTTCTATATGGTTGGTCCCCGGCTTATGACCAAGGTCACATGTTTTGAAAGTTAGCACAAGTTGATTTTGGTTTTTTTTAGAGCTCATAACCAATGTCACGAGTTTCGAAGGTTAGCAAAAGTTAACTTTGGTTTTTTAGGTCCTTTTTAAATTATTGTTTTTTCAATTTTTTCCCTCAAAATTTGATTTATTGAAATTGGTTTTCATGTTTTTTTTCTCTCTCACTTTGCTTTTTATGCAATTATCTTAATCCTGTACCCAAGGTTGCAGGGTTAGCAGGTACACCCGAGTTGACTCGAGTCTTTTTTTCCATTGATTTTTTTAATTAATTTTTCTCAATTTTACCTTTTAACATCGAGTTGTTTGATATTTTAACTTCATGTTATTATTTAATTTGCTTCCGATGAACTTTATAGTTTTTTTTCCAGTTCATTTATTGTCATTGTATTTTTTTTGTTTGTATTATTTAAATTATCCAAGCTTATTAAATCCAATCAATTCAATAACTTGAGTCTCATTTTTTAAATTGTTTTAAAAATACTTACATCGTCTTAATGTTTTTTTTACCTCGAAAACACTTTGGATTAGCTTGTAGTCTTGTAATATATACTAGAGTTCTAAGAAATCTTAGGAAATCAAAATGTTTGAAACAACATAGGAAGATGATAAATAACTTATAGAGAAAGACTAGTTACGTGACCCGTGCCCTGCCACAGGTTAAATATTTTTTGTTTTCCATAAAAAATTATACATACAGGTTTTTTTAACGCATTTTTATAGTTCAAAAAATTTAACAAATCAAAAAGTTTATGCACACATGTAATCAAATAAACTGAGAATTATGTATGCTAATAAATAAATAAAAAATCATTAATGACACCTAAAAATAAAACTTGAAAAACCAAGAGACAAATTTAGATCAAAATTTTTAATCACGAAAGACAAGACATTTACCTGATCATGTTTGCTAATTAATCAAACGATAATAAAAATAGAAAAACATATTAAATTGATTGAATAAAAAAAAAGAAATAACATGTAAGGCTATACATATTGAAAATATCATCTAAAATAAATATTTTTTATTTTAAAAAATATAGTTTATCTATACAAAAGATAAAAACAAAACCATAGATGAATATGAAAAACCTTTCCGAAAATTAAACGCATAACCAAAAAGTCACCATTATTTAAAAGAGGCTCTCTAAAAAAAAATAAAAGAGAGAAGAGGTATTAATGTAAATATAATTAATTTTTTTTAAAAGCATTAATTGAAATAAAAAAAATAGGAGAAAAAAGGGCCAGGCGTTGCTAGGCCTAGTGGCAGCTAGCCCACCTTGTCCATTTCACCAGGGTAGGCCCGCTCGACTGCGTCCTTTTTTGTTCTTAATCTGTGCATGGCTTTTTTTAAAAAAAACAAACGATGTGTCGCCTGCTGAGGCAAACGACACGTCGCTTGTTTTGCCTAGATTTCGGCCACTGTGGTGGCCGGAAAATCAAGGCCCATCTTCTTTTGAAATAAGAACCTTTTCAACTTGTTTTTCACCCCAAAACACCTTAGAAACTATGACAAATCTATCCATGATCTTAAAAAACCGCCCCAAAAACCGAACTCAACCCGAAATAAAAAATCAACTTGAGCTTATATATGTCTTTTCATGAATTTTTAAGGTACAAAAACACGTAATATGAACTTTCCTAATCAAATGGAATAATTTGACACAAATATCCCTCATTTTGATGGCCTAAATTGGTGTCAACGACATGTTTCTCTCTCTACGGTCAGAATTTGGCGATCCCCCTTTCTCTCATCTCTCAACCAGGACAAAAAAAAAACAAAAAAAAACATCTGTACTAAAATGGAATTGAAACAATTTCGAGGAACGAAAATTGTATAATTTCGTGACTATTTAAGTTGGAGGACCAAATTATATTTTTTTAAAACTTATGGTATGTCACCCATGTTTACCGCGTTTTGCATTTCACCTCCCCTTCCAATCCCATCCTTTCATAAAAATTTAAAATCAATTATTCTTTAAATAGGATCCTATCATCCAAAAATAAAGTTTGAAGACCAAATAAAAAAAAATAAAAATTTGCACAACCACAAATAAAAGTGAAAATACCAAGTATTTTAGAGTATAGAATAATATAATAAAGCAGATAAAAAACTTAAAAGATAAATTGTAGGAAATAAAAAGTGTTTATTGGGTCAACAAGCCATTTTATCCAAGGTTGTCAATTCCATTCCGTTTCGTTTGGAATGGTCGAAACATTTCATACCAGTTCAAAAAATAGAATATTTTTTACCTCATTTTAAATCTTGTTCTGTTCCGGATTTTTTGGCTAAATTTTAGCAAGAATATTCCGATTTCATTTCACATGTTCCGTTCCGAGCTTGAAAAGCCATTGAATCAAATTGAATCTTTGTCTACTTTGACTTTAGATGATTAAAAGATATGTTTTGTTGACAAGAATGAGCTTGGTGAAAATGATCAACTATTGAAATATTTAGTTGATGACTTTCCCTACATACCACCACAAGATCAAGATCTTTATTTCTATGTTAATAATAGAGATGATGTTTGATTTATATTTTTTTTGTGTTGAAACATTTTACTTTCATAATATTTTGATATTTTATTTAAATTGAATTACTTTAAGTTAGAGATCTATTTAATTTTGACTATTTATAAATATTTTATATTTTAAAATTATATTTGTTTGACATTGTGTTTGTATTGTATAATTTATAATTAATTTATTTTGAATTTAAATTATATTTGTTGAATTATATATATATATATATATATAATTTTGAAATCACCCGTTAAAATACTTTAAACTAAAATATTCCGTTTCAATTGAAAAAAGAAAAAGAAAAAGAAAAAGAAAGTACCGAAACGGAATTGACATCTTGATTTTATCCATTTGTGTAAACAGACACTGCGTCCCTCTCTCGGACGCCACGCCCATATTAATAAGAAATTAAAAATCAATCCATTTTCTCATCATCCAAACAGAGGACACTCTATCAAATATCAATCTAGGGTTTCACTTCTCAACAACAAGTCTTATTCATTGATGTTTTTACGATTGCCACAATGATACTGTCAAGAATCGGTCGCTCTCTCTCTCGCTCTGCTCGTTCAACATTACAAAGAGTAAACGACAAAAAATAAAACCACTACTCTTTTATTTACTCTGTGTTCTTATTTTTTTTTGTATTCTAATTTTTTTTTTGTGTGCGCTGTAGAACGTAATTACCACAAGTAATTATCTTTTTAATACGAGAACTGTGTTAGTTGACGAACTAACTTCGCGATTTGCGGCATTAGAGAGTAATGGCATACGCGGATTAGGGATTGTAAGAGGTTATTTATCGTATTCTGGAGCTGGGAAACAGATTGTGTCAAGCACGCAGTTGTCGAATTTGAATTCTATTCTTGCGAACCCTAGGGTTAGACGCTTTTTCTGTAGTGAAGCTCCCAAGAAGAGAAGTAAGTTAGTCATAATTTATTCTCGCTCCTTTTTTTTTGAAATGTTGGTTTGATATTGGGTGCTGATTTGTTTTTTTTTGATGATGCTTGTTGTAGAGTATGAGAATTATTACCCAAAAGATAAGAAGGAAATTCCCAAGGCAAATGAGAGTAAATCGGAGTCCAAAGGTTTGTTTTTATTTTTTCTTTTTCCCTCCTATTATTATTATTATTGTTATTGTTATTTTCATTGTTTGTTTTGGTTGTTTAAGGGGTATGAATTATTAATTCAAGATGGGATCATGTGTATGTCTGATGATGTTGAAACAATCAATTTTTAAGTGCTTGTTGGATTGTTTATTTTTTCTTTTTAGGAAGAGATACATTGCATATTAGCCAAGGCAATTTTGCTCCCTGAGTGATTTAGGGTCTTTGTTTATTGTTTTTTTCTTCAAGATGTTTGGGGGGGGGGGTTTCTTTGAGCAATTTTATGAGTCTCAAAATGTTGTCTTTTCTCTTTATTTCCTTACTTACCTAGATTCTGTTTCAGGAACTTTTAACATGAATATCATCTTGTTTATCCGAACCAATTTATGCATGAGGCCGGGAGTTTCAGTTTATATTTGTCCATCTCTAATTGCATGTCCTTTATGCTGATGATGGGGATTTTTAATGAAGCCAGGATTTCTACTTTGCATGAACAATGAATGTTGTTTTATATGAAATAACCGCATGACATTGAGGAAGTTTTAACATGGTTTACTTTTTGATGAGGGTTTTGGCAGAGATTTGTTTCATGTTAGTTTCCATTATGGTCCTGTAACTGAACACTGTTATATTTAACTGTTAAAGTCTTTGAGAGTGTGTGCATAACAGCACAAGCACACATCACTAGGAGAGGATGTTGCTGGGCTTAGGTGTTTCTGAATGATGATATATTTGGGAATATTATTTCTGTATATGATGCGCAGAAGAAAGACAATTGGTGGGTCACTCTAAACTATTGTTGTGATTGGATGCATAGTTTAAACTAGGAGAGGATGCTACACCCATGTTGCTGGGCTTAGGTGTTTCTGAATGATGATATATTTGGGAATATTATTTCTGTATATGATGCGCAGAAGAAAGACAATTGATGGGTCACTCCTCTAAACTATTGTTGTGATTGGATGCATAGTTTAAATATTTACTCAGCTTACTAACACATGATAAATGCATGATTATATCTAAATCTTTTTATTTAGAAAAAAAGAGAATTTTTTTCTAAATCTGTAAGCATTTCAGCATTGTTTAATATTATTCAAATATTCTGACATTTGGCAGTCCAACACAATAGTATACTTTCATGCTCTATGATTACCATTTTTTTATTATGATTTTCCAGAGGACTCTGGTGGTGCTGGTGGTGGAGATTCCCAGAACACTCTGAAGCAGTTTCAAAATATTATCACTCCTTTATTATTCCTTGCCTTTGTGTATTCTTCAATGTTTTTCAATACTCAAGAGCAAAAGCAGGTTATATTTTCTAAACTACTCTGAGCAGTTGGTGTCTCGTTTCTAATAATAATATAATCTAATACAGGAAATAAAATCACTGACATTCTATGTTTGAAATTAGTGAGTCTAGAAATGTGCATTATTCAGTGTGCACATCAACTTCTCTTGGCTGTAATTCCTCCTAATGCAGTTGTCATTATTGCAGCATAGAGTGCCATAGACCTCGGTATTTGAATGTTTCTGATGTGAATACCTGAATATGAAGGTTTAGTTACTTCAGCTTTTAAACAATGCGACTTCTCTGTACCGTGGGCTTACTGGAAAATCCGAATTGGAGTTTTGCAATTATTGAACTTTAGAGTTCCATGCATTACTAATCATATTTTAATCATTCATATTTTTATTTAATTGATAAAGTGTATTTAAAGCACTTGAAATCATTGAGCTTATCCTCATAAAAGTTCGAACTAGCTTCTTCCAATTAGAAAAACTGAAGTTTGATTAATTCAACTTTCATATTTCATTGACAATGGGTTTCTATGCTGAAGAAAATTTGGTAACCTAGCTATTTTATTTCAGTCATGTCCTTTGGGGAATGGGACTATATTGGTGATACTATAATCAGATTAAGATAGATTGTGCACGTCTCGATTATTGGTGGCTTTCAATTTCTTTAATTAAATATTCTATCAATTGGTATTCTGGAGCTCTTTGAAATATAGTGTATACGCTTGTATGAAAGGACTGTGTTTATCCATCTTTTAAATTGGGCATAATTGGCTGCTTATTTCATATAGATCCCATGAATCCTTATGTTATTTTATCTGAACCCAAAATTGGATCCTTGAACTTATTTGCTCTCTTTCTTTTGTGCATTTTGTTTCTTTATCTGGATACCTGATGTTGTCAAGTAAATTCTGATGCCACATTTTCTGGTTCGTCTAAATATCTATTTTCATACAATTTCTTCACCATTTAAGCTGTTTGATATTTTCTTCAGATTAGTTTCCAAGAGTTCAAGAATAAGTTACTGGAACCTGGTCTAGTGGATCACATAGTTGTTTCAAATAAATCAGTTGCAAAAGTACATGTGAGGAACTCACCGCAGAATGCAAATCAAAGTGGTGATAATGTTAATGGTACTTCTTCCAGAAGGAACGATGGCCAGTACAAATTCTATTTTAACATTGTCAGTGTTGAATCTTTCGAAGAGAAGCTGGAGGAAGCCCAGGAAGCTCTAGGGATTGATCCTCATGATTTTGTCCCTGTAACTTATGTGAATGAAGTGAACTGGTTTCAAGAGTTGATGAGGTTTGCTCCAACGGCCATGCTTCTAGGAGTCCTGTGGTTCATGGGGCGAAGAATGCAGAGTGGCCTTGGTGTTGGTGGTCCTGGTGGACGAGGAGGCCGTGGAATATTTAACATGGGAAAAGCACATATTACAAAGCTGGATAAGAATGCCAAAGATAAGGTATCCTGACTCATAATCTAGGGCAGTAAGATATATATGTTCTGCTATGGTTCTGTTCATCCCGTTCCACAAGGAGTAAGCACCATCTGGTTTGGAAAACATATTGTATGTTGTCAATATTTTGTCCTTGTGTCCATATAATGCTTCTTCGTTGTGGAACAGGATTCACAGTGCACAATGCACTATAGTCACTGTAACTGAGTTCTTCCCCACCTTCGCTCACCTGGATCATTACAGTGCTCCGATCGTATCTCTTTTCTCTAAAATGATGAAATAAAATATTGCTCAGCCTTGTAATCCTGGCATGTTTCATATGGCAATCTAGGTATTCTTTAAAGATGTAGCTGGCTGTGATGAGGCAAAGCAAGAGATTATGGAGTTTGTACACTTCCTCAAGAATCCAAAGAAATATGAGGAGTTGGGAGCTAAAATTCCAAAAGGTGCCCTCCTTGTAGGCCCACCAGGCACAGGGAAAACGCTTCTTGCAAAGGCAACTGCTGGTGAATCTGATGTGCCTTTCTTATCCATGTCCGGGTCTGATTTCATGGAAATGTTTGTTGGAGTTGGGCCATCCAGAGTTAGAAGCTTATTCCAGGAGGCAAGACAATGTGCACCTAGCATTATATTCATTGATGAAGTAGATGCAATTGGTCGAGCAAGGGGTCGTGGAGGCTTTTCAGGTGGCAATGATGAGCGCGAAAGTACTCTTAATCAGTTGCTTGTGGAAATGGATGGATTTGGGACCACCTCCGGAGTAGTTGTGCTTGCTGGCACAAACAGACCTGATATCTTAGACAAAGCATTGCTGAGACCTGGTCGGTTTGATCGTCAAATTACCATTGACAAGCCTGACATCAAAGGCCGAAACCAGATTTTCATGATCTATTTAAAAAAGCTAAAACTTGATAATGAGCCATCTCATTACTCTCAGCGACTTGCTGCTCTTACTCCTGGATTTGCTGGTGCAGACATTGCAAACATTTGCAATGAAGCTGCTTTAATTGCTGCAAGGAATGAGAGTGCACAAGTGACAATGAATCATTTTGAGGCAGCCATAGACAGGGTAATTGGTGGTTTGGAAAAGAAGAATAAGGTATCTTGTCCCTTTGCTGCACCTTTTCTTTTTCTATACTAGTTCATGACATGTTGATTGTGTTTTCTCCATACTTCACTCAGACATGGATGTATCATGTATAAGGACATGGTTTTATGCTGTCGGTAGACATGGCACTGCTTTAATAAACTTATTCTCATCATCTGGAATAGACCTTTTTTCCCTTCCTTCTGTGCAGTTCCCACATGCAAGTGTGTGGGAACTTTAACTGATCTGATGAAGTATTGCATTGAGATGTCTATCTTGTGCTCACCCCCCCATGACCTCCCATGCTTTATGGCACATAAATTTTTCCATTTTAACCTTTTAATCTCACTGCCTTCTCCTGTTGTATATCCTTCTGAATTATTTCTTCTTAAAACATGGAGCGGTAAGTCAATTATACTGCAGAATTTATGTTCATCAAGTCTTTCTTAGTTTTATGTTTGAACCCATAAGTTGAAACATGCTGAAGGAAAATCTCTTGCTCTCCACAGTTAATTAATGTCTCTTGTAGACATCATTTGAAATTCAATATAGTGGACCTGAGATGTTTGTTTTGTCTGGTCCCTGAAAATGCATTTTGTTATCATCATGGGTTAGAAGTTGAGCTAAATTATTTTACTGTTTCATTGTTTAGGTTATAAGCAGGCTTGAAAGGCGGACTGTTGCTTACCATGAATCTGGTCATGCTGTTGCTGGTTGGTTTTTGGAACATGCTGAACCCTTGCTTAAGGTAACAATTGTTCCACGGGGTACTGCAGCACTGGGTTTTGCTCAGTATGTTCCCAATGAAAATCTTTTGATGACCAAAGAGCAGCTTTTTGATATGACTTGCATGACACTTGGTGGTAGAGCTGCCGAGCAGGTAAATACCAATACCTCTCATCCTGTTTTTTTTTCCCCCTCAGTATGATCTCATATTAGTGAGTCAGGACTTCTTGATAAGTTGGATTCTTGATCTATCAATACAATTTTTATCATATATTTATTAAAAATGCATATTGCTTTAGTTTTAAGGGTTAAAATGCATAAAGATCTCCTGAACTATAGATTGCTTTGATTGACACCCCCTATTTTTAATTTTTTCTCTCTTTTGATTTTAGTACCTAAACTATGAGGTGTTTGGATTGTGACCCCCTCTATTAGGTTTTGACCATGATTAGTGGCGATACCACCACCAAATGAAAGGTTCAATTGATGACCAGGACTAGTGATGATACCACCATCAAATGAAAGGTTCAATCGATGCTAATTCTTGCATACCAATTTTAAATCCAAGCATTACTGATATTGACTGTTTCAAGACTTGGACATTTTAAATGAAAAAACTAAAAACTCAAATTTTTGAGTTTAAAGATGGTTTTTAATATCAAAATGTTGTTTGGGAGGTTGAAAGGATTAAGTTGATTTAGTGGTCACGAAGGTGGAGTTTCAATGGTGAGTGGTGTTAGGAGTTCGAATCCAAACACATCATAGTTCCTGTAATAAAATCAAAAGAAAATAAATATAATTGGTGACAATCAAAACGGTCTATAATTAAGTGGGTCTTTATACAATTTAGCTAGTTTTAAGTATTGAGTGAAGATTTCTTACTGTTGTGACCATCTAAATTTATTGTATGACCCAGGACTTGTACATAAGTTTAAAATCTCAATCAGTTCTTAAATGCATGCACTTTATAGTCTTGAATGTGTTCATTTAGATGTGTGCTGAAGCTTTTAGCTTCTTGAATTAAAGAAAACGAGCCTCCAATCTGAGACCTCAAAACATGATGCCTTTTGTGCAGGCAAGTTGCACCATGAACTAGTAGTGTTGTGTATTATCATATAAAGGAGCTGCTACATCGTATGCGAGACCACTTTTTTTTTTTATTTTAAAAATCACCATACTTTTCTTAATCATAATGTTGATTTTCATTACTAATTAAATATCTGCTATTCAAAGTCATTAAAATTTAAAAAACAATTCTGTATTGTGCTATACATGTTTTCTTTATTCCTGTTGTTTATTTTTAGTGTCCTTTTCTTTTGACATCTC
>Ga0325403_1002298_pt1 | contig 16818 bp, 9 predicted proteins | sample PopdelMetagenome_19_FD_205665 | JGI IMG/M metagenome (GOLD analysis project Ga0325403, IMG submission 205665) | Populus deltoides microbial communities from Bellville, Georgia, United States - Xylem-PdKOR-R4 | ecosystem: Host-associated > Plants > Phyllosphere > Stem > Wood/Secondary xylem...
AAAAACACAATAACCTAAAAGAACAAGGACACAAGATGAACAAATTGAAACTTGAGGGATGAAATAAAACTACTTTTGTGCACCATTTGTGAAAATGTCATGTTCCTTACATCGAAACATTTAAGAACACATTAGATTAAAACCATGAAAACAAAACTTTAAAGGATAAAATTAATAGGAAATTAAGTTCAATAATAAAATTGTAAATCTTGCAAAATACAGGGACTAGAATGTACAAATTTGACAAAAATCTAGAGCTAACGAGAGTGAACATTGCTTCTGTTATGGTTTTGTTTGCTAATTGTTAATATTTGTTTCTAAACCATTCAAGAATTCTGGTATGTTTATTTCTCACCCTGGCAACAACATTCACTAGGTTATGGCAAATTCAACAGGGCATCAAGATTCATGTCCATATCAAAACTCCACATGAAATATTAAGAATAAAGAGCAGGCAGCTTTGTCCTGGAGATAGACAGAACATGTATACAATACTTGAAATGAGTTGCAAACTAAACTGGACTTCTATCATAATCTGCCGCTTATACCTAAAAGACAAACCTAGGAAAAGAAAAGAAATTTGACACCAAAAATCTTTATGCTCTGAAGTGAAACAAGGGCTTTAATTTTACCATTTCTTTTAACATGGAGCCATGTGCAGCAGCCTAACATCATTCTCAATTAAATAACACTTGTATTCCAAAATCCACCAATTTCCATTAAATGTTGAATTTCTGAGGAACAGGGTCAAAATCATCGAAGTCAAATCTCTGACGCTCTCTTCCAGCCTAAAAAATCAAAGGAGCAAACAGATTAGTTAGTAGTGCATACTAGATCCTAAACAAGTTCAGCTAACAAGTATTACAGGAATCAATGTAGTAAGCTCACCTTTGCCAAGTACAAAGGATCACATGATAAGAGTTCATCCACTGCAGTCAGCTTCTTTGACAATGTCATTATCCTAGTATAACAAAAATAGAGAAGGTTAAGAATTACCAAAATAATCATCAAAGACTGAAATGAAGCCGTGTAAATAATTTGTGTAAATAATTTGTCCCGATGTTGAAAACACCATCTAGTCATTTGTTACTGTTAATATAACATGATTGATGTGGGACAATAAACTAAAGAAAAATAAGTGGAGAAAGAAAGAAGCCAGGAATTACAGGAATTAAAAGCGGGAAAGAAAAGTTGGGCAGAAGAGAGAATTCAGAGAAAAATAGCTTGTTATTTTTATTAAATCATTAAAAATTGTCTTACAAAATAAATAAATAAAATAATATAAATAACATAACCCTAAAACATCCAACTATTTGGCTCAGCCCATCAATTAAAATTGTTTAACATAATAACCCAAATAAATAAAACAAAAACAATGAAATAGACCTAGTTGGGCTCAGTCTCTCAACCAAAAAGTAACACGGGTCGGGCCATCAATCATCTCTGTCCATATACTAATGTAATCTATGGTCTGGATTTGGTGTCCCTACCAACTCTCTCGGGATTGAAGAAACTCAACCCTTAAAAATCTGGATCAATTTGTTGCAATGTATCTCTAGTAATCTAAGAAAACCTGAATCAGGTCAATCTACCTAAAAAACTAGAAATCATTAAACTTCATCATCCTTGGTAAAAACTTGTTCATCCAAAATAACATCAATATTATCTTTTTGTGGTGATGTCAAGGTGAATGGGGTAGAGGTTTCAATAAGATCATCAAGAATGAGATTAGATGGCATCTCAAAAGGATCATTTGGAATAGGATGTGGTTTTTTATATGCAACTAGATCTTCAATGTTAAATGTGGAGCTAATGCCAAAATCAAGTGGTAAATTAATAGCATAAGCATTTGGACAAACTTATTGTAGCACTTTGAATGGCCCAGCACTACATGCCTGCAATTTTTTATTAGTTCTTAAAGGATACCATTTGGATCTAATTAGTATTATAACACGGTCTCCAACATTAAATTTATTGTGTCATCTGTACATCAACTTGAAGTTTATATTGCACATTACTTGCTTGAATCTGTTTTGTGATCTCAACATGTAAATCCTGAACTCTGTACAAATGACTCAGACAACCTAGCATAAGAAGACATAGGAAGGTCATCTAAAAGCTTTCTAGGCTTGTAACTATGTACAACTTCAAAGGGACTCATGCCTGTTAATCTATTGACGGAGCTATTATAGGCAAACTAGGCCATAGGAAGAACCAAATCCCAATTCCTATTATGATCACGCACTAGACATCTTAAAAGATTGCCTAAACTCCTATTAACCACCTCATTTTGACCATCAGTTTGGAGGTGGTTGGCGCTAGAAAATCTCAACTTAGTTCTCATCATATGACAAAGTGTCTTCCAAAAATAACTCATAAACCTAACATCCCTATTCAAGACTATGGTTTGGGGAATGTCATACAACTTGACAATCTCGTGAAAATAGATTTTCGCAACTCTAGAAGCATCCATGGTCTTAGTGCAAAGGATAAAATGGGCTATCTTAGAGAAGTGATGGACAATCATAAAGATAGAATCATGCTTCTTTGCAGTACATGAAAGCCTAAGCACAAAATTCATACTTCTTACCAAGGGCAAATGGAAATAGGCAAAAGAGTGTAAAGACTAATGTTCTATTTTCTATGCTTGGCTAGTTGACATGTTCGACATTGACCTACCGACTTAGCTACATCTTTTTTTAAGATAGACCAAAAGAATTGACGTTACACCTCTTCAATGGTTTTATTTCTTCCAAAGTGTCTTGAAAAACCTCCAACATGAATCCCCACATCAAAAAATCATGCATTGATGTCTTCGGGATACAAAGCTTATTATCTGGAAACACATACCTTTCCTAGAGGTAATAACCATCTACAACACAGTTACTCTCATCTCTTAATGCCATGTATATTTCTCCAAAGATTCATCCTTCTCTTTGAGTCTCTCAAATTCAGTATCTTCAACACTCATTACGAATAACAGCGTTACACAAATCAAGGCATCTACCGCCTTATTTTCTATTCTAGAATTATATTTCAATACAAAAGAATAGGCTTGCAAATACTCAAACCAATTATCATGCCTATGGTTGAGCTTCTTTTGAGAGTTGAGATTGCGAAGGGCCTAATGGTCAGAGTAAAAAACAAACTCTTGTGATAGCAAATAATGGCGCCAATAGCGCAAGGCCTAAACTACCACATAAAATTCTTTATCATAGGTTGAGTACTTTGATTTGGCCTCGTTAAGTTTCTCACCAAAGCTACATGATTACGTTCCTAACTATGTACTCCACTTATACCAACTCCTAAGGCATCACATTCTACTTCAAACACCTAGTAAAGTTAGCAAGCTGCATTACTAGGGCCTCCGTCATCTTCTTCTTAACCTTCACAAATGTCTTACTATCTCTTTTACTCCATTGAAACTCATTATTTCAAACAATTTATGATAGAGACATGATGGTGCTAAATCCTTTGATGAAACGACAAAAGAAAGTCACAAGCTCAAGAAAACTACGAACTACATGAATAGTCTTAGGCTCAGGCCAATCTACAATTGCTTGGATTTTTAAGGGATCAACAGAGATTCCCTCACATGACAATATAAACCTTAAGAAAACCACTAGATCCATGAAGAACGAACATTTTTTGACATTGACAAACTTTTCTTATGATGGTACAAACTTGAATGAGGTGATCTAAATGCTCCATTGGTTTTGCTATAAATAAGGATATCATCAAAATACACCACCAAGAATTTTCCTATAAAAAGCCTAAGCACCTATGTCATTACCCTCATAAAAGTACTTGGTGCATGGGAAAAGCCAAAAAGCATGACTAGTCACTCATATAATTTATCTTTAATTTTAAATTCAATTTTCCATTCATCTCCTGGATGGATTCTAATATGATGATACTTTTTAGGTCAATCTTAGAGAAAATTTAGGCTTTGGCCATCACATCTAACATGCCATCCAATCGAGGAATGAAAAAATGATAGTCAATTGTAATCTTGTTGATAGCTCGACTATCCACACACATTCTCCATGATTCATCTTTCTTAGGTGTTAAAATGGCAGATACTGCGTAAGACAAGGAAGACGATCGGCTGTTATGATTGTCATGGTAGTGGCTGAGGGGATAGCATGTCTAGGGTTTAGGGATGAATGGGTCTGTGTTAGAAGATGAACAATTTTTTTTTTTCCCAATCTAGATCAACTATTGATGATTCTACACAATTTCTAAGTTTTACAAAAGGTGTTGAATTTTGAGGATTTTCACAAGCCCTAAAAGAACGATTAACTGTAAAAAAATTAAAAGCCTATGCTCTGATACCAAAGTTGATATAAGACAATAATCTAAAGAAAGATAAAAGTAGAGAAAGAAAGAAAGAAGCCAGGAATTAAAAGTAGGGAAAGAAAAGCTAGGTAGAAGGAGAATTCAGAGGAATAGTCAAATAAAAAATTATCTCACAAAAAGAAAAATATATCATAACCCTAAAACATCACTATTGAGCTCAGTCCATCAATTAAAATTGTCTTAACATAAATAACACAAATAAAACAAAAACAATGAAATCGACCTAAATGAGCTTAATCTCCCAACCAAAAAGTAACAAGTCAGGCCATTCTTTGTCGTCTCCGTCCATATATATACTCATGTAATATACAACATGCGTCTGGTGTCCCCACCAATAATGCAATTCATATCTATTGTTACCAAACCATAAGATGTACAATGCAAATAATGAGTTTATCATGGTCTTAAAAGGTTAATATTCACCTGAGAGAAAAAAGTTACAAGGCACTTCAATCATGTTTGGCAAAGACATCCAAATAGTTTTTGTGTTCATAAGATGATTTATGAGATTTTGATCCATAATCACAATCTAGTTGTAGTCCCATTGGAGTGTAAACTTGGGTGGTGATATTTGCAAATAGTCTGGGTCATCATATGTGCATGAACTTCTCAAGAATCGAAACCTGCACCCTTTAGTTGCACGTCTAAGATTATTGACATAGCTTGAGGCAATGGCCCTTAGAGTATGTTCATTGTTATCCTCAAATAATTTTTCCCTTGAAATTGGCAGTAGAATGGAAGTACTTAACTTATAAATAAAAGTGTAAAATCCCAGCTACTGTACCTCTGAATTGATGAATCGATATGCTCAATCATCTCACAGTTTTTATATTGTTCTGGATCCTCTAAGAATCTAACCATACCATCTTTCTGGTTGATTGTTGCATATATCTCACCATCTTGGATCTACAATTTCAAATGAAATTGTTAATTTAAATTATGGTATAAGATACAGGAGTGCACTATTAGTGGTCTTTCTACTTTCAGTATTTGCAATAAATTGATCATACAAAAAAAATAAAAGGAAAGTTATATATGAAACTGCTGGAAGCTTAGCATCAAGGATAATTGCATAGGAAACTACCATTTGAAGCACATGCATCTCTGCCTCTTTAGGACTGCTAAGTTGCACAATTTTGGCTATGTCTTGGAGGGAAAGAGTCAAATACGTTTGGGTCAATCTCTGAATGTTTCTCTTATACATGGATGATACGACTTGCTTCACCAGTCCATGATTATTGTCCTGAAAAAGAATACAAAGCCTGTTTTAGATGATGATGAGTAGATCTTAAATTTGTCTCACTATGTGTAAATGTGAAATGTATAACTGTAGCCTCACACTTTCAAACTTCTCCCTGTTTGTCTGAATGTATGTCTCTAATTCTGAAACTTTTCCACTGCTATAACTACTTGCTAATTCCATATAGGGCTGCTCAAAGGGTAAAAGAAAGTTTGTAAGACAATAGAACCCAAAAACTTCATCAAAAATATGAGTGCAGAATTCTGCATGAAGAGACACAAACACTGTTGATGGAAACAGCAAATATTTCATCAAAAATAGAAAAGAAAAACGAATACCATTTATTCCATTTGATGAATGTAAGATAACCAAAGAGATTGATATGGTACATTACATTTTAAAATAGATTCAACCTAACATATCCATGGTGAAAGCAGCTTTTATCCAAGCAAATTAGAATAGAATTTTATCACTGGAAGCTGGGTAGTTCTATGATAAAATTAGTTTCCATGCATAGGATAATACAATTTAAGAGAGGACAGTTTTTTTAAGCACGCATAAAAAGGGGAGAAAGTAAAAAAAAAGTGCTTGATTTCCAAAAACACCACACTATCCACTCAGTCATTGTGGTACTATTGTTTTTGCAATTGTGGTACTATTGTTTTTGCAAGCTATGTTACATATTCAGTTAAACAACTTCTATTGTTTTTGCAAGCTGGGTAGTTCTATGAATTTTTAAGCACGCCTAAAAGGGGGGGAAAGAAAAAAAAGTGATTCATTTCCACACAAGCCACACTATCCACTCAGTCATTGTGGTTCTTTTGTTTTTGCAAGCTGTGTTAGAGATTCAGTTAAACAACTTCTGAAATTTTTTTTTGTCAAGAACACAAATGATAATTAAAGTATTAATGTGGACACTATAAATCAACAATCAATTTTGCTTGCAACGTACAGCTTAGAAGTTGTAATCACCTGACACAAGGTCTTTAAATTTCTCTGAGCTGCTGAAGAAGTGTACTTAGGGAGGCTGGTTGAGAACTGCCAGCAACAACCAAAAAAACAGAGAGAAAGAAAACATAAAATGCTGTTTCAAAGAAATTAAGAGAGAAATGAATTATAGGTGATCTTGTGATGTCAAAACTCATCTAGAATGCAAATCCAGGCCAGCAAAGAATAATACTGAAGGAAGAAACACATAAGCTTGGAAAACTAATTACTTGTCCTATCATGACCATAGATTGCTGAATACATCCCAAATTCATATAATAAATGTCAGAAGACTAAAGCATACCTGTCTATTTTGAATGAGAGAAACCAATATATATTTTTTGAATGCTTCAACAGCTATAGCATTTATAGAAGACATAGGAGCCGTCACAACCTGAGATGAGAGAGAAGCAATTAGAACTAGTACCGAAGTAAAACTACTGCAACATGAGTAAATTGTCAAAGTGGACAAACATATTCTAACTAGATCACATACATTGTGAAGAAGCTCCAGTGCTTTCTGAAAATGCTTTTGTCCAATACATATCATCCCCCTGTCATGATGTCAAATGTCAGATGCATTCAAAGAAATTTCTCATCTAAATACAAGAGATGACAAATTGGTTGCAAGATGCTTAAATGATTTGTATCTAGGTGAGGTAAAGGTTATGTCACCATTAAAAGCAGGAAACTCCAATGTGTTTTCATGTGCAATTGTTATGCTTGTTTACATGATTTCAACTCACAGGTTTTGGACTTATACAGCAAGCCCATTGAAGTCTCCTCCATGGGAGTACACTTGACAACCATGCAGATGTTCTAACATCATCTTAGATACAAAATAATCCTGCCATTTTCAATTACATAATCATCCCAAAGAGAAAAGATACTAACTCTATTCATCAGACAAGCACAAATTATTAAGTTTCTAGTTTGTGAAATTAATTGCTAAATTAAATTACATAATGAAACAGTCAATTAGAAAGCAGACACAACAAATTATTAACTGAACAACAGCAGATCAAGCAAAGCAGCTTAGCATAATGAAAGTAACAGCGGGTACAGAAGGTCAAGCAGCAACTCACTCACCCATAATAACAATAGAGAAAAAAGTCCCGTGGCTGATCAACCTCAAAAATATCATCCTCCAGAATGGAAAGACCAGTTTTATAGCACTTAGCCAACAAACAAAGTTGAAGAAAATCCGGATGCAAAGCAGTCAAATGTTCAGAGGAAGAGCGTAGTTTTTTCACAGCTTCCAGCAAAGGGGCCACACCACGTATTGGTACTTCAAGCATCAAAACTTGGTCTTTGAATCTCTTACTAACAACTATGACTGCCAACTCAAAAAGATTAGTTAGCATCAACTAAGTAAATAGAAAAACAACATTCTAATCACACACATTTTAAATTTAATCCAGGGTAAACAAAAATAAAATACACTTTTCCGACGCCAAACGAATCTGGTCTGCAACACAACAAGTGAGAAACCTGGAAACGATCAAAACCAGTCTTCTCGCTTGCTCATTGGTAACCGGCCCAGAAGTGCATGCCTCTCTGCCACCCATTCACCACTTATAAATAAGTAAATAAATACATATACAATTATATATAAAAATAAAAATAAAAAACCACAAAAGTAACTCATTCTCTAAACCCAAATCAACATAATAGTCATACCCTTCTTCTTCTTCTGATTTCAAAACTTAGTCTTTCTTAAATTTCAACAACCATCCATTTCTAATACAATGAACCCTAAAACTTCGAAAACTTCTTTCTTCTTCTTTTTAACAATAAAACTATCACATAACAATAATAATAATTTAACTAGCTAAACATATCACAGTGAACGTATTTTTTTTAAGAATAAATAAAGAATAATGCTGCAACTCACAAAAAATAAAGATAACCGAGTGAGTGAAGAGTCGGGTCGAGCTGTTCAAGAAAAGCCAAAAGCCGAGTCGACTCATTGCGTAGCACTTCATCTGCTTTCTTCAAGTGAATCGATAACAACCCTAAATCCACCGCGTTGCTTGATAGCCCTTGGATTTGCGCCACCAACGATTCTGCCGTCGCCATCTTCTGTCTCTGTTTATTCCCCCCCTTTTTTTTTTTTTTTGTTCTTTCTTTTTCAATCAATTACAAAAACAAATAAATTTGTTTGAGAGAGAGAGAGAATTCACAAGGCAAGCAAGCTGCAGTGGTGTGAGTTATATAGGTAAAGAGAGCAAAATCTTATGGGCCGGGATTGTAGATACCGATTTAGGCCCAGTATTTATTTATTTATTTATTTATAATTATATTTAATAATTTATTATATAAAATTTTATTTTGTTATTAATTTATATATTTGATTTTGAAAATATATGTTTGCTATCCCAATATTATTGTGTCCCAAAACACAATATTATTTATTATAATAGTGTAATTACTACCCGATCATTTTAACTTTAAAATTTTTTTTAAGGGCAAAGTAATCTTTTCACCATAATATAAATATCTTTTAAGGATTGTACGAAGTTATTTTGATAAATTTATTTTTTAATACATAATAAAATTACTAATGTAACACTTAAATAAAATATTGCAATGCCTTCTGCACAAGGGTATTTTTGTATTTTTCATGTTTTATAGAACAATTGAATTACTACATTACCCTTACAATTCAATTTTTTAAACCTTATTTTCAGGGGCTTAGTTGTAATTTTATCATGGTTTGTTTGTTTGTATTGTTTAGTCCTAAGGACATTTTTGGTTTTTGCACAAAAAAACAAAAAAGCTTCTGACGGGTGCCTCGCACACGCCAGCCACTCCGTCGCATTCTAGTGGCGCGTGCGACTGGCTCTAGCGGTTGTAACCGATTTCTGCCACATCATTTGATTTGTCCCAAACATCTTCTTCCTCTCTAGGTGACGCGTGTATGATGATTTGGCGTGGTTTGGCTCAAAATTACTTTTGATTCAGTCTCTCTTCTTTTATTTGCAATTGTTTTATTTACATTGATTATTTTTAATTGGATTTTATTTTTCATTTCATCCCTGGTCATTTGATTTTTTTAATTTGTTTTCAAATTTGGTTTTCATTCTTTTAGTTTTGAATTATTTTCTTAATTGATTTTTTTTTTAATTTCACCCCGAGACATTTATTTTCATTTAATTTTTATGTCAATTTTGGTCATAATTCTTTTAATTGCTATTTTTAATCATTTTCTTAATGGATTTGTTTCTTACAATTACATCCCTAAACATTTAATTTCACTTCATTTTTCCAAAACATTTAATTTCATTTAATTTTTATGTCGAATTTAGTCATAATTCTTTTAATTGCTATTTTTTTATTTTATTCTTATTTTTTTTCTCAATCTCATCCATTAATGTTTGTTTTATTAAGAATCTTGCTTCTTTGTTTTTTTGAGTTTGACTTTAATGGTGTCACCTTAATCTCATGACCCGGGTAATAGATTTAAAGGATCAGCCCGGGTCGACTTTTATTTTTTAAAAAATGTTTTTTTATACATTTTTTTTGGTGTTTGTTTTGCTTTCCTATTTATAGGGTTATCTCAATTTCATATCCTAAGTCATGTGTTTGATTTATTGATCTGAGTTGGTTGTCGAACTTGCTTGAGGCTTTTTTTGTTATCTTTTTTTTCTTTAACAAGTTTTTGAAATTTGTATTTTTAAATTGGCTTACAATAAATTTCTTGATGGGAATTGGATCTAAGGTTTCATAAGTTGCGAGTTTTTTAAAATTTGACCATGTTTAGGATATTTGTTTAGGTTTGCTTGGTTTTTACAGATTTTTTAATTTCACCACGTATTATTTTTTTTAATTTTTAAAATTTGGTTCTTATTCTTTTAATTAATATTTATTTTATTTTTTATTACTTTTTATTTTTTTCATTAAATTGCATCCACCTTGGGTTTTTTCCATTAAATTTTATCCTCATTCTTTTAGTTGCTTTTGTAGATTTTTTTTATTAGTACTTTCTATTTATCTAATCATTTGAAATTAAATTAGTTGAGAATTACGCTTCTTGATTGATTTTGGGTAAAACATTTCATGAGATTAAACCAGGTTTAAGAGATGTGCCCTGTTTTTTTTTTAAATTGATATTGTCTAATTTTTTATCCTTTTTTTAACTTTTGTTTTGTTTTTTCCTTTCAATTTAATTCTATTGGGTTAGCATTTAACAATTTTTTTCTATTTCACCCCTAGCATTTTTAAATTTATAAATAATCTATCATCTTACAAATGATTTCAATTTCACCCCCTATTATTTTTTAATCTTTCAAATTTTATCCTAATTATTTTAATTGTAATTTTTTTTGTTTCTAATAATGTTTTTTTTTTAGATTTCATCCTCCTTGGGTTTTTTCCTTATTGATTTTAGCCTCATTCTTTTTTATTATTATTGTTCCTTTTCTTTTGCAAGTTTTTTATTAATAGTTTTTTCAACGATTCCATCTTTCAAAATTAAATTGGATGATATTTAATCTTCTTGATTGAATTTGAGTCCATGATTTAACAAATTATAAGTTTTTTAGATTAAACTAGGTTTAGGAGGTCCGTCTAGGTTTACTTGGTTTTCTCCTATTTTTTATGCTGATGTTTTCTATTTTTTTGAAGTTTGGCTCTTTTTTTTTCCGGTTTTCCTTTAGTTAGGTTAGTATTGGGTTGTTTGATAATCCGAATAGGCTTATATGTGGTTTTTTTGTTGTTTTTTTTTGTCAGTTTATTTATTGTTTTTTTCATAAATATTTAAATTTTCAATTTAACCAATGACTTGGGACTTAAATGTTTTTAACCTATCACTTTTTAAATATTAAAAAAAATTTCTTGGCCCCCGACAATGCGTGAGCAACATGTCTAATGATCTTTACAACCAGTGGCAGAGATATGGTCAGGGAAAACAAATTACATCCCTAACAATATTTATAGTTTTAGCTTAAAAAATAGAAATTTTTTTTTTACTTATCTAGAATGATTTTTCTAATTTGGCCCTTTTGATTTTATCTTTTATAACACCCCTATCTATATCATTTATTGGAAACAAAGTACTATGCAAATAAATTTCAAAATTTGATATTATAAAAATTTCAAAAACATATAGATAAAAGACATTGATGATTATTGAATTTGAATTTTAGTGAGAAAACAGTTAATGAGATAGTAGATAAGGTTTGTGTGTGTGTGTGTGTTTTCTTTTATTATCTTTGGTATCATAGGCTATTAGGATCTAGGTAATATTGTTATACAAAATTTTAGAAACTTGATAAGAAAAAAGAACCTTAGAAGAATAGAAAAATACTATTGAATTGTGTAAGTCCTGTTTATAAGTGATGATAGGGCAATAAATCCATATAACCTGCAGTCTGTTATCTAAATTATCTTTTAAACCATGGATCCTGTTTTTTGTAGAACAACTTCTATTTCAACTTCCTCTACTTCTAATTCTACTGAAAGTGAAAAGGGTTATAAATAGTGAATAGATTACAGTTGAAGATTTTACAAAAAAATATTGATGATTGGAAAATTCTAAATGTTTTAAAAGAATCAAAATTATCAGACTTCTTCTTTTAATATTTTCAAAACTGATTCACAATAAAAAGTAAAGAAAGAGATATTTAGCTTATAAAAACCTTTTGAAATTATCCAACTCATTTCCTAAAAATCCCTATAAAAACACATATATAAGAGTTACAAATATATTTATACTGGCCTAATACAAGTAGGAATAAAACCCTTTAACAAAAAAGGATTAAACACTTCCATTTTAGCTGTCATAAGAGATAGATAGATTCCAAAATTTCCAAGATTCATTACTCAGTTTCATTGAATCTAGTTTATGTAGTGGCCCTATTTCTTTTGATTGTTACCTAAACCTAACCATATCCATCAAAAACAAAAACATCCTTCAAAGCATGATCCTACAAATAAAAACTCATAATTACAACATGCATGAAGGATTAATCCATGTAGCATTGATCTTTAAGATCCATTACAAAGCCATGTTTTTCATCTTTTCTAGTAAACATAAATTCCAATCCCGAAAAGGTGAAACTTTACTCCTTCAAACAGACCTTTCCAAATCAAATATAGTATTTCCTAAATCTATACAGTCGAAAGATGTTACCCTACTAGAAGAATGGATCCTTGAGGGTGCCACTCAGCCTAAGTCTATTCAACCACCATAACCAAATATCCAACTCAAACACATAACCCAATATAATGATGGTAAAGTTAAACTATCATTCCATAGACGATCAACTAGTTCTAGATTCTCAAATGAATCTTCTACATCAAATACAATAAATCCTGGAAGAATTTTTTAGATTCTCTTAGTTATAAATATGCCTTAGCACACAAACTCATATAGAAAATCAACCTTTGATATTCCTATCACTAGTTTTTAAAATTCCAACTATATGACAAACATACTAACATGATCAAAGAGTTGATGTCTTATCCCAAGTGCAGGAGTGTCAAAGTAATAAATAACCTGGCAAGACCGGGGTCGAACCACAGGGAGGTGAATTTTATAAATTACAAATAAAGACAAAGATTTGAAGAGAATAATAACAGAAAAGGAGTTGAAGAGAGTTTTGGGATGTGATATTGATGTAAGGATTAAACAATAATAAAACAAATGTCAAGGTTAGAGGATCCACTAATGGTATTTCAAATAAATATAATATAAACTCTTTTTATTACACAATTGGAAACCACAAACAAAGGAGGTTCCAATCGGATGATTTATCGTTATTAGCTCATTATAAATTATTAACATGATCATATTAATCATCTTATGTAAATAACACCATACGTATAAATATCATCAAGCATTCATGTTGCTAGCTTATGTTAACAACAAATCAAGTTCCTATCATAACAACGATGTCGGCCGAAAACTATGTAGGATCAAGCATTTGATGTACCAAGTGTTATACAACACAAATCTAGATTAACTATTTAACAAGCAAGGTATTAAGAATTAATAAGATAAAAAGATAAGACATGCTAATAACAATTTTTCTTGGATATAAACATTAAAGTCCATGTTGAGTTTATATTATACATATTCTAACACCATTAGTAAAACCTTTTTACCTTGACATAATTAACTTAGCTAAACATAATGAAGAAGAAAAACATAAATAAACAATATAAGAACATATACATGATATAAGTAAACTAAGTATAGGAAAGGAAATGAAAAAGCATAAACAAGAGATTAATATAGCATGAAAGAAAACTTGAACATTACAAAGATATAAAGAGAGAAAGCAAGAAGATGATTTTGATCTGAAAAATAAAATGACTAAATACATGGCAAATGCCTCCTTCTATAGGCTAAGATTCAGAACTATTGATTGGCAGGCAACCATTGATTTGGTGGCTGGCTTTTGACATTGTTGGATGCTGGTTCTTGATATTGTTGGCAGATTTTTGATATTGTTGGCTGCTGGTTCTTGATATTATTGGCAGATTTTTGATATTGTTGGCTGACCAAAACGTCATTGCTAACATCAGAATTTGAGCCCTTTGTTCCATGAAAGCTGTGGGCAATTATCTCAGCTTTCTAACAAAAAAACCAGAGCTTATTTGGACTTCTAGAACTCAAGATATGAGTTGAAAACCGAACAGTGTTTGAGCTATAGGACAGGTTCTGACTTCTCCATTGTTACTAAGATTTGAACTTAAAAACAGCAGAATTGAGTCTTGAACTTTTCATGAAAGTTTTAGGTCTATGTCTTATCTTTCCATCCATATAAAGTGAACCTAAATCCGAGTTCTACAACTCCAGTTATGATCAAATAACCGAATGGTGTTCCAGTTTGGAATTGAACCAACATCTCTTCTCTTAGCCTAGTTCTCTTTTTATCTCTTCACTTTCAATAGTTAATCACATTAATCAATCCTTTGAATTGTGAGATATACCTGCATTCAAAGCAAGCATTTACCATAAATTAAAGATATATTATATTATCATACTTGTTATTATAAAACATGCTTTAGTTAGGGAATTTAACGATACTTTAGTGCAATACGATGATATAAAGCCTTAATGAGAATGCACTTTTAAATACTAATCACATACCCAAACCATTAACCAACCTTCTCCTCTAACCTCTCCAACATTCTCACTTGTGACTAAAAACATCAAACATAAGTTGAATGTTCTTGAACAGATTTTGTTGTAAATAAAAAATATTTTATTGATGACTTTTATAGTAACCATCATGCCAAGAAAAGATCTTGGTTTTTCAAAACCTTCATGAAAGAAAGACAGGAAATACAAATATGTTTTTATAATTTCATTACATTACATAGAACTTCAAATTTTGTTTTTTGACTGATTTGAATCATTTTATATAACTGAACATTATATTGCATATCCATTTACAAAACATGAATGTCGCATAACATCTAGAAGTAAAACTCCTGTTTAGAAACTTGCTAGTGGTACTTCCATTGAGTCTGAACATCCACCTTTAAGAAACCTCAAAATCTCACATATTAGTCAGACTATAGATATTGCCCCTTAAAACAACCCATGTGATGATATTACTACAAACACCAAACATATTATCTAGCAAAACAACTTCACCAATACCATAGGAAAACAATTGACCAGAATAGAAAAACAAATCCAAATGACTATTGTTTCTCTAGTTAAAGCTACAAAAGCCATAGACCAAAAACTAAACCTAGTATTCAAGCTACAGAAAAAAAAAAAAAACTAAGCCAAACTCAATTCCAAAACAACAGAAATGACTTTCTCAAAGCCATTAAAGATCACTTTAACCACTATCATAACTCAATTTTTGACCATTTTATTTTATTATTATTATTCCTATTATTTTATTTTCTAAAAAATGATAATAAAAAAAAAGAAAAAATGATGATGAAAAACAAATAAAAAAATGAAGAATAAATTAAAATTTGGGTTAAGGGCAACATGATTGGAAGTTTTGAGACTTAATTGAGGTTGTAATTAATTTAATTAATCAAATGAAGGGTTTAATTGGAGAATTGATAAGTTTTGAGACTTAATTGAGCTTGTAATTGATTTAATTAATCAAATCAAAGGTTTAACTGGAGAAGTAAAAAAAATTAAAAAATAATAATATGCATGCATATATTTAAATTTATTTTTATTGGTTTATTTAAAGAGCTAGAGTCAGCAACACTATTCATTTTTGTTTTGGGTTACGTAATACTTACCAACACTAGAGTTGGAAGTATCCGTAGTCGAATATTCACTGGCGCCAGAGTTAGGAATATTATAAACAAATCATCATAGCATAAGCGAATAAATGTTTAGCAATTTAAGGCAAAATTAGCAATGCAGTCTACCTCAGGCAGAATGTTTAAAGGGTGATAATATCTTCTCTTTTACGTAACCAGTCCCGTACCATAGAATCTCTATTGACCAGTTAGGGTTCCTAGTGACCATAATACTAGGTGACGACTCCTTAAACAAGACATTTTTTCCTAAAAGAACAAGATGCCAAAATCTTTTTTTTTCTATAATTCAAGAAGATTATTTTTTGGGTCGCCGCGATGTCGGGTTCGACAACCACCTTGAAACTTCATCCTCAACCCTAATTGCTCCTGACACCCTACAAGTCAACAACAATCCCCATACCTCTATGAGCCACATAAACACTATCCAAAATCATCAAACCCAAAACTCTGATGAAGATGCCTTACAGGAAGAAATTGTTGAAATTAAAAAGTTTATTTGGAGGAATCCTACTCGTAAAACAACCATTGCTCTTGATATAGGCACCCTTAATGAACCAACCATTACAAACCAACTCAAATTCAATGCCTCTTCCCTCTACAAGATGCAGTTTCAACCCTTATTTTAACCATTTTTCTATATTTTGTAAGAGATCATTCTAATCTCAAAGACAAAAATGTTGAACTCTTTTCCAACCTTAGATGTAAAAAACTCAGTGACTTCCAATGTTACAAAAACATTTTTCTCACTTGTGTCATACTTCGATAAGATTCAATTCAACCTTTCTAAACTGAAAAATTCCTTACTGGATTGGCCCTTCTAGGAGAAAGAGTCAGAAACAAAATTAAAGATAATTCTGTCTCCAAAATAGTCCCTTATAACTAGTTAACATATGAGGAGCTTGTTAGTTTTACCTAAAAAGAAGGTTTTAATATTTGTCAAGACCTTAAACTTCAAAAATACCTCAAGTGGGAGATGAGAAGAA
>Ga0325403_1002299_pt1 | contig 16815 bp, 6 predicted proteins | sample PopdelMetagenome_19_FD_205665 | JGI IMG/M metagenome (GOLD analysis project Ga0325403, IMG submission 205665) | Populus deltoides microbial communities from Bellville, Georgia, United States - Xylem-PdKOR-R4 | ecosystem: Host-associated > Plants > Phyllosphere > Stem > Wood/Secondary xylem...
CACCCAAGAGTCTCTAGTTGTTTTGCATTTTCATGGTCCTCGCATCTTGTCAACGATGTTCCTTCCCTTTTCTTCAATATGCCGCCTCTTTTCTTCGAATTTCTCCCCCATCTTCTTCCCTAGATCAAGCATCTTCGCTCTCCTTCCCATTTTCTTAGGTATTTCTTCAACAGCATGAGTCTGTTTCTCCAGAGTTATAAGAGACCTAGACAGTGGTGATTGACTCTCCGAGATATATCCACTGCTTCCTCGGCCAGTTTCTTGTGCTTCACTGATTGTCAACAAAGGACTTGTTAGATCTTGCGATGATTTGTCATTGTTCATTGATGGCTTGTTAGAGCTTAATGCGCGTGGCAATGCATCTGAATAATCAGAAAATGACTGTTGAACATTTTCAGCTTTTTGATGCTTGCTTTCTGGATGATCAAGTGAGGTTCTTCTGCTAACTTCAATATTGGTTTTTGCATCAAGTTGGGAGTTCAAGAGCTCAAGTTCAATGTCATTATCACTAGCGGCTTCTTGATTAATCCATATAAAAGGAGCAGCATTTCGAGGGATCCAGTCATTCTTTTCTGCTAACATCCCGGGGATGCAAACACTTTCACAGTTTGGGAGAACCATCGTCTCGCGGATCACAGCCTGCATTATTGAGACTTGCATCAGATGAACCTACCTTCCATCTATCATTCATCCTATCCAATTTCCATAAAAGCACCTAAAACCCCAAACATGAGCTGCAAACTAAAAGCACTCTGATGGAATATCACAATTGACAAACTGATAATATAAAAGGAAGTCTCAGTGAAGTGTCAATCTCGCATATGACAAGCAAGAGTCCTAAACTTTTCCAAAGCAAAAAAAAGCAAAGGCAAATACAGGGGTTTGGAGTTGTGATAAGATCAATGCTTCCATCGGTGAACATAAAAATCACACGCTATAAATAGTCGTAAGTAATTTAATCAGAATATGATTCACTGAAATGACGGAACTGCTTGCAATAAACATTGAGAAAGGGAAATGAAGTACTTAGAGCTGCATGCTCATTAATGCAGACATCCTGTCAAGCAACGTAGCGACCCAAGTGATGATTGCGTTTGTGTTGAGGGAAAGTTTTTTAAAAAAAAAATACTGAAGAGTAGTCCTATGAAACAAGGAAGTTCCACACCTTAAATTTATTAATCAGGAACGAAGCTACTTGTCCACTGGTGATCTTGTGTTCCCCAACAGAAGACTCCAACTCAAACTCCACATCAGGCATGGATGTGAAGCCAAACCATAACTGATCAGAAGGAGGTGGCTTAATATGTAATCTCACTGTTCCACGAAGAGATGCGACCCTTATTGACAATGAAAGTGGCACCTGCAATCGATGATCAATCAGTTACTGGGCAATTTCACTTTTAGTTAAGGAGACTTCTGCATGTACCCTCCAAATCATTCAATACATGTAATCATATGAAATAGCCCGCACTCGCTTCTTAAAACCATAATGCATTATCTGTATGGATCCACCTCTTGTGACCAACCTAAGAAATCTTTTATCATTCTTATTAGTTTCTTTTCCAAGTTTTCAACCAAGCAGGAAATAATTTACCGTTAAAATCAATTTGCAAATTTTACAATGATGAATTTTGCATGGTTAAGGTGGTCTTATAAACATAGGACGTAGATTCCCTACAAAATAGGATGTTGAAATAGAGGCAGATGAATAGAAGAAAACATCGTAGATCCAATATTCCTTTTGAGGAAAAAAAAAGGCCATGACAAGCACAACTGATGGGGAATGAAGAAGTAAGAAACATAAGAGAATGCTAACCACATGATTTTGACTCCGGCTTGAAGGGCCAACAACAGAAATGGCAAATTTTTATGTTTGAATACTATTCTCATTATACAGCTATAGCAGGAGTCATGTCCCGAGGATTCATCTAACCAATGGTTGAAAACAAAACGTGGGAAACAAATGTATATCAGTGTCGATGATAGTAACATAACTAAGATACTGAATTACAGGCAAATGCTACTATTGAATTCACATTAATTCAAGGGAGAAACAACATCCAATAAGGATACATGCGTCTTCATAAACAAGTAGAAACACTCTAGACATACAGAAAAAGGTTTTTTACAAACCTGCAGAACCTGTTTCGTGACAGAATTAAGAATGGACTTCCACCTAGATAAATCGGTTGATGTTGATGCACCACTTTTAGAGTCCTTTAATTTATCTGTAGCAAGAAAAGAAGAGAGTCAATTGGTATTGTTTATTGTGAATTTTCATTAAATCAGTCAATTAACAATTCCTAATGTCCAAACCAACAACGAATAAATGCATTAATCATTAACACTGTTACAATAAGTGGAATAAAGAATGCCGTTGCAATAAGTGGAATAAACGAATAGTACATCGTTATCATCTTGACACAGGTCTACCTCCTCCTTGATTCCTAATTCAAGATGATATTGCATGGACCAGGATAATTCAATGGCCATGTATGTCATGCACCTATCTTGACTAGGATAAGCAGATAACCATCCCATCCTCGTAGTTTTGTTTCTGTCTATGAAGCCACAATTCTTTAGAGGATTAAATGCAATGTTCATTAATGGAAAGACACCAATTCATTTCCTGCATGAACAGAGAAATGTGAAACAAGCACATCCCTTGAGAAAGTTTGACCTCATTTACGGCTTTCCAGGTAAGAAAGAGCAGGATCCTAGAATTGGTTTACATTGAAATCCTCTGATGTTATCTTGTTTGCATGAGTGAATGCATCCATCCAAGTGCATGCATACCATTATCATTTCAAATAATATCAACACAAATATGGTCTGAATTAACTATAAAGTTGAAAAGCAGTTAGCAGCATTCCAGTATTTTGTTTCTCACGAATGACAGCCAAAGAAATTCATCAGACTCTTCGAAAGGCATGAAATCCTATAGCGGAATCACTACGAAAGTTTGATTGCAACTTTACAATCATATAAAGCTTTTATCTCTGTGCATCAGAGTTTATAGCATTCGAAAGCATTAGCTAGCAAACGAGCATACAAAACGTAAATCAGTAAAGAATTACTTACCAGGCTTAGTATTACCCTCATCCTTCCATTCATGTGAATCGACAGTCCCTTCAGAAAGATTCAACTGCTCTCCAAGATGTTCAAAACCTTCCAGAAGGTCTAAAGAAACATCCCTAATAGAGCTGGATCCTGAGTCTGTATTCACCACACCTTTCTCCATAACTAGGTCACAAACTTCCAGTCTTGTTTCAATACCTGGCACCACCCCACCACAATATTCGATGTCAAATTCCCATGCCCATACTTCGTTCATGTCTGTAGGAAGAACCCTAATACCATCAATATATGGTGGAAGATTTCCAAGTTCTAGATCAGTGCATATAACTTCACCAATGTAACTGGGGGTCCTCATATTGGACAATGTTCCCTGTTATCCCAAATTAGGAAAGAAAAATGTCTGAGCACATCTAAATCTAAAAAACAGAAAAAAAGCATAAGCATATTCTTCAAAGAACACCTATTACGTGCAATAATTTGAAATATCTTCACCCTAGCCTGTGGGATTTCCTCCCTTTGACCACAGTTAAGTTCTGAAGGAAGCAGGATTTATTCACTGTTGCAAGAGTTCTATCTACTTACTATGTCAGGGCACAAGCAAAAAGTCCAAGCATTTGGAATTAGCGAAGGCCAGAGCATGAGTACGCAACAGAACCTATATTGAGGCTATATTTCTAAGTGCATTTACATCAAAATGGAAATTAATTGATAGCCCAATCCCAACATTGCTACACGCTGCTGATGATAAAACTACAAGCAAAAGCATCATTTACACATAGCAGAATCTAACATGCATCAATGGACAAGCATAAGTTCTGTTGGATATAATTTGGGAAATAATAGACCTGAATCCATGCTTGCGCTAAACTCTTCATCTTGGCATTGCTTTTGGCATCAAAAAAGAGCCGAGAAATAATCAAATTCCAGCAGAGTGATCCCTCATCAATATTTAACTTTTCATCAGTGTCTGTATTAGAAATGGTGGAGAACTGGCTTTGGCTTGATGCACGAGAAAAGGTTGACGGTGAAGGTAATGCTACATTTTCTTCTTCAGAGGTGATAGGATCCTTTAATGTTGGAGCATTCTTTCCCACACTACCAGCAAAAGCTGGGTCCTGGGATGGATGATATTTATCATTAATCTTTCTCTCTTCACGGCCAAACAAGGAAGTCACCTTATTTTCTACACTAGTCTTTGATGCCTTTCTGGCAAGCTTTTTCCAAAACAGGAGAACCTTCGATTCAGAACCATCAAGCCTACTACTAGCCCTATCTATTGGCTCAGCATAGAACCCAACTGAAGGTTTCATAAATGAAGGGTATCCTGTATTTAAGGATGTCAAATAACGGTGGAAATCTTCATTCAAATTGGTGAACCAGTTGAGTTTTTCTTGGTCATCACTTGAAGCAAGACGCAGGGCTTTGCACCATGACTCCTTCTCCCAGGACGTCTCAAGAAAAATAAAAACTGTCTTACTTGCATTATATATTGGTGAAGTTTTGCTTTCCACTTTTATCGGAAATCTTTCGGCCCTGTGATAGCATTAGAGATGAGTCATGTTTCTACTTATATCAAGGGTGAAAAAGACTTCATAACTTATTAAGCTATGTGTAACTGCATTATGTAACACGGATATTTCCAACACTAAATGAATGCAAAATTCGATTCTACTGAGCTGAGTAATAAGGAATTTCAGTATGGTTTTTAAAAGCGAGTATTTCAGCCCTGGTCAAACTGGTTAAAAATGACGAGAGAAGTTGATATCCTGAACATATGTGGTCACTTTAATGGCACTGACCATTACTTTGGAAACATTTTATGCAGTTATGGGAATCTTGATGGTTGCGACCACTAAAAGGAGCTGTGCATGAGAAATAATCATACTGATTTGTCAGGCTGAAGTTCCTTTTCCAACAAGAAATTCTAAGCCAAAATTTACACACAGAGAAGTAGGAGGCATGACGTCTTTGGTCCTTTACTTGTCAATAGCAAAACAAATCCCAGAAAGCATTAAAAAGGCAACTGAATAATTAGAATGTGTGAAACTGTACAATGTAATAGTAACTAACCAAAGAGTCTCATAAAGACAATATTTACCATTTTCTTGAGGGAAGGCTTGTAGCAGAAACGGCTTCTATCACACAACCTGTCAAAGGGATAGCTCTATGTGAACCACCTGAATCTGTCAAAATAAGTGACCTGTCCTTGATGTTTGCATGTTTTCGAATGGGAGTAACCTCAAGGATCTCCCTTTTCCTCTTTTGATCTTTTGGTACTTTTTCCACAGGCCAATTCCCGGGAACCTTATCTGATTCAAGAACCCAGACAATTCCCTAAGTCACAAAAGTAAATCAGTCCTAATATAAGAAGAAAGTATCAGTCTTTCACAATATATAAATAAAAAAAGAAAAAGCAGCATTTTGACAAGAATTCAAAGAAGTAAACGTAAGAAGCTAGTCAGTAGAGATTGAAAGATAATAAAGAGACCTTCTTGTTAAAGGCATAATAAAGGGACTGTTGGGGATCGAGGTCTTGATGAGGAGAAGAAGAATGTGATGCTTGTTGTTGTGGTTGAAGATGAGTCTTTCGATTCAATCTTTTAATAAAGAAGTAAACACCCAGAGCTTGTAAAGCAACAAGAGTGAGGAGGCCAGAAAGAAAGCCACCACCGAATATCACTGCCACGGAACACATGATCACCGACTTCCCTTCCCTTTTGCTTCCAGTCAATGAAATGATTTGGTCAGCCACATAAGAAAAACATAAAGAAACTTAGAGTAGAGAGGTGTTATTGTTTATCTGAGATTGACTGACTTGCTAGAGTGGAAAAGAACAAAAACAAGGGAAATGGGGAGAAGTTAACTTATGTAAGCAAGATGTTATTTACTGGAAAGAAATCAAGCAAGCAATAAAATCATGTTATTGCAATAATAATAAGTAATGGTACTGCTGCTACTAGCTGCTTTGTTTTGTATGTTTACTGTTTGCTCGAGAGAAGAAGAGAAGAGATAGCTTCTTGTTTGCTTTTGCTTTTGCTTTTTGCTTGGGCCTCCCATCTTCTTCTTGTTGGATAGAATACGTTTGAATTCAATAGCAACTCGCGTCTACTCTGTCCTGTACAGTACAGTATGGCTTAGGGGTTGATGATGGGGTTTAGGGGGGAACCAGGTTTATTACTTGTTGCTATTATTACCCACTACTACCTCCCTTCTTTTCCCTTTCACTTCTATGATTTACATGAAGAGTTTTACTTATATCATTGATATATTTATTTCCATAAATTAATAACAATTAATATATGGAAATAAAATCATCCCAGTTATATCAGTATTTACTTATAATTATTGAAGTATTGACCCCAAATATATTACCCATTTCTCCATTTCATCTCAAACATATATAACACATTGAAAAAACTAAAAAAGTGTCTTCTTCAAGTAATATTTGGGTTTAAGAAAAGGTGGGAGAATATAAGGAATTTCGGTTTTGAATTCTGCTTATTTGTGAAAGAGCCGAAACTTTCCAATAAAGGAGAGGAAGCTTCACAGTTTTCATTCTCACAAACTCAAAACAAATGGACACTCCACCGGACCAAAAATATATTCAACTTTCAGAGGTAAGAGATTAGTTTTTAGTTTGATTTTAAATTGTTTTTTATATGAAAAAAAAAATATTAAATTAATTTACTTTTTTTAAGATGTTTTTTTTTTTTTAATTTTGATGTGGTCGCATAAAAAAATTATAAAAGTTATAAAAAAATATTAATTTAATACATTTTCAATTAAAAAAAATAACCATTGTACACTACAACACAATACTAAGCCCAAACTTAATCAAGCTGCAAGAAACACAATACTAAACCCACGCTTAATCCTGCTGCAAGAGTAGAATATGATTGAAAAAGGAACAGCAAAGCCCTCATGTATCACTTCATTATCATTTGATTCTCGAATATAGATAGACAGGCACACAGACAATCTCACTTCTCCACCCCATCCATTCACTTATAGATTTTGTGTGATATACATGCACATGCTTATCACACAAGTAGCCAGTGCAAATTCTAAAACAGAAAGAAAGAACAAATCCATTTACAACACTTTTGCACATTAGAAATTAGCAACAGATCCTTGTGATACAAAGCTCAGATTACAAGATAATAAGAAATTACGAAAATGGACATCCTGAAACTAATCTGCCGATCCACAAACTCTCATTTTTTTAAGTCTCTTCTTCCTCTTTGCCAAGGAAACCAACTCAGTCCACAAAACAAACTCCCCCTCTAACAAAACTTTCTGGATCAACAAGCCATTGTATACTGGGGAACCGCTTTCATGGCTTATTCAAACTACATTTAACTTTGAAACCTTTTACATGGATGCCTATCCAAAGTAGGCGGGCATAATAAAGTTATACGTTAATATCAGAACTGCCAACGAGGGACTGTTTTCATGGTGGTTGCTGGATCACTGGAGAAAAACAAACCTAGGTGGGAGGGAAACAAGTTAGAGAACAAACCAATTTAAATTGTGTACTGGCAGCTGGTAAAAAAGCTATAATCATGATGGTGGACATTTAGCTGCTTCAACCAGGAATCAGCAGCACTTTCAAGATAAATCATTCTTTCATCATCAGATGTCTCTGGATTTATCCAAAGATTCCCTTGCAATTTGTATGTGGCCAGACCGAATGGAGGAAGGGATATACAGACATTTCCCTCTCCATCCTCATTGACGCAATCTGCAGAAGCGAAGGCCAACAAAGGTGGAGAAACTTGTTAAACATTAGGTGACAATAACTCTCTCTAAAATAGATGGATAGCATTGAGAGAATTGATCTGAAAGGCCATGGAACAAATCAAATCCAAAAGCTCCTTGGCATTGGATAGGCATGGAAGCAAAGAACAGTGAGCAATACCAGAACCAGAGCCATCCAACAAAATCAAACAAAGCCACATAAATTATATGTCACGTGAGTTACAAATATGTACTAGATACGAGATGGTATGGATTCATGGGATCTGATACCAACAAGCTCTGCAAAGATGGCTAAATTAGGCCCAACAATCAATTATGGTGACCTAAATTCTCTAGGGGATTCTGAATGCTTCTTCAGGTACTACACTAATAGACATCAGTAAGTTGTAAGTTGTGGAGGAAATTGGTGAAGTCAATGCTGGACGTAACATGGTAGGCTATAGGATTTGCCAGCTGGCCCAAAATGGAGAGAAGAATGATTAGTTTGTATTCTGATAAGTGGTAACACAATATTTATGTATCCTCGGAGTGAGAAAAACATTTTGAAATTGATATGGATAAATTGCAACTTCAAGGTTAAAATGCAATGTTCAAACAAATTTCACAAGTCCAGCATAAGTGAAGGATTGTAGGACAAGATTGAGCAGTTTCCAAGCACCATCTGGTTGTTAGGGGGATGATGAAAAATAAAATTGCTTTCCAATATCCCGAGTTTTATCTCTGTGCTACAAGACTAATTTTTCTGATTCTCAATGGAGTTGGGTTCTAATAACAATCTCAGGAGAATACTTTCACCTCACTTCAAAATTCCCTTCACTTGAGGAATAGGTATATCTTTCGTATGGAAAAAAAAAAGGTGTCTCAGTTTTCTTTTACTTATTTGAACTGAAGCATGAGGAACATTTTACAATCCAATCATGTCCTGATTTTCATTCCTACAAGTCCTAATCTCATGATACCTGTTCACATCAATATTCAGAAAGGCATTATAAATTGCACTGTTTTTGGTCTACATTGTAAAGCATGGGATGTTATAAAACACAAAAATGAGAGTGCAAGAAGTTGAAACTGTGCTACCCCAGGAAAGTTCATATCAGTCAATTCCATGTCATTTTGAATAACTGTGATAAAAAATGAGACTCAGAAGAATTAGGATAAAGATGCTTTATTCTTTGAAATTCGAAAATCCAGACAAAAATCTGGAAATAAATAAAAGGTGCAAGATAGTAGGATACCTTGGAAAGATGATGAAAGTGTATGATAAGTCAAGAAGCATGATGACAGGTCCTTCTCATTTCCCTGAGATGGAATGTGATATATGGGGTACCTAATCAACAATCAAGACCATACAATTACTATAGCCTTGTTATGGAAAGGAAAAACGTTGGAGTTGGACTACAAATGCTAGATAACCATGGATAAAATGCATCAAGGAAACCAATCGATTTTACCAAGCAACAGCCATCCAACTCGCCGGAGAAAGATCCACATTCTTGAGTGTCATTAATCCCGGATTATTCCTGGCTAATTCAGTTATCTGAGAAGGAATAAAAAATCAGAAAGGCATGTACCTGGCATAGCAATAAACATAAAAGTACAACATTCTTTAGGGATTTATAGGGCTTTTTGTGCTAAATGGAAATCAATAGCAGGAAGAAAATGTAACCTTTTCTAAAAGTGGAACCCTCCAGTAAGGAGAAGATATCTCAAAGTACTGAAAGGACAGAGAGCCAAGCTTATCCCTCATTGACAAAGAACCCTCATGGTCAAAGCTTGAATCCTCAGAAATGGTATCCCATGTCTTGCTGGAATTGTTGCTTAGCGACCTCGACAGTTTATCACTCATGCTGTCATCGCTCCAAGAATCACTCTCAAATTCGACAACATCATTATACTCTCTTGAGTCCCTACAAGAAGAAAAGCACGGTAGGTCAACCTAACTGCCGCAAATCATCAGAGACAAAGGAGCTGCTATCAGCTGAATCTTGGTAGATAAAAGATGAATAGAAAAAAGGTTACAAAACCTGGAAGCCACCACCGACTTATTGCTGTAAATCTGAATGGCTGACAGGTAAGGGACATAATATTGCATAATGGTGTCACCGCTGCTCAATACTACTTGGGTGCCAGCACCATATGCGCTCCATTCATCGTAGCAATCCCATAAATCTCCCAAAGTGAAATATTCAACCATATCCTTAGTACCAGGTGGTTGCCATAAGCTATTTAGATCACGAATACAGCTCTGCAAAGTATTCAAGAAAGCAAATTTTGAAACGACAACGGTACTTAATGTTAAAAGCGCATGTTCAAGGCTTACTTCCCAAGGAAAGATAATCTAACATGGAGTGTAATGTCTTATGGCAACATTTTTTAGAGTTCAAATTAAAATATTGTTCTCTTTTTTAAAATTTTCTTTCTCATCTTTTTGGTCTTTTTGGCATACTTGCATACAATTGATTGACCAGATTACTCTCCCAGATGGATATAATGGGACTTTAATGTAAAAAAAAAAAACCTGCAACTTAAGTGAGAAGCATGCTATTAGTCCCCTTTTAATTCATGTCCATGAATGGAATCGATTAACTCACCAAAGATCTTGGGGTTAAACAACACCACAAGAGCACATGTGCTATGGGACCATGTTTGAAATTGAGAAATGAATGCATGGCTGCCTGAAATGAAAGGATTCCTTAATCCCACTACCGATCCATCCATTATCCATGGCAGGGAACCAGGGACCGGGGACCGGGGACCATATGCTACAATAAAAGCACGTAGAGTAACATTTTGACCTTGGTCGAGAGAGAGAGAGAGAGATTTTCTTCCTCTCTGGCGATGAGGAATGACATCAAGATGAAAAGGACTAAAATTGAAAATAAAATAAAATAAAGTAATAAATACTACATTTATCTGTTTGGTCTGTGGTTGAGTACCAAGTTTCAGCAACGGGAAACACATGGCAAATCATTCACGTGGCTGTGTGTAAAGAAAAGAAAATTAAAGAAAGGGACAGTTCATCGTGATATAAAAATCTTTATAAAATATAGAGAAACAGGATATTCGCGGCATCCGTCAGGTACGGTATAGAACTGGATAAGACCCTTATGAAAATGGGCTATGTCCAGTACAACCCGACAAATAATATCAATCTAGTTAGGCCCACAACACCACAGAGTCAGAGACAGTAAGTAAAATAATAGGAGTAAATTAATAGGTTTGCCTGGAAAATTGACCGGGTTACAAATCATAAAATTCTGATCTTGTGCAATTCACCGGGTCAACTAAAAATACGGGTAACCGGTGTAATTTAGATGAATTTTTTTTTATTTTTTAATAAATTTAAAAAATATAAAAATAATTTATGAATACTTAATTTCATATTTTTTTTATAATCTACTCCTGCATTAATTGTTTTATAATTTTTTTTGGTTTGTAATAATTATATATAACATATAAGATAAGTATATTATATTTAATATTTTTTTTTATAATATCTATATTCACAAAAATTATTTCTTAACTTTTTAATATTAAATAATTATATTACACTTCACTTTTTAATATAAAATAATTATATTACTTTTTAATAATTATACTACATTTTATATTTTTTAATAATTTATATTTATATGAATTGTTTTTTAATTTTTTAATATTTTTTAATAATTTATATTTATATACATTGTTTTTAAATTTTTTAATATGAAATATTATACTTCATATTGTTTTAAATAAATTTATGATCTTATATTGTTTCTAATAAAATTCATGTAAAATATTAAAATTTTAAATATAAATTTTTTATATTTTCAAGTTGATTTAAGTGCCAACCCTTATTTAGGTCAATACTTTGCCAGGTTTTTCCCCGAAAGAAAGAAGAAAAGAAAGAAAAGAAAAGAATAAAAAGAAAAGGTAATCGGTTTTTCCCCCAAAGCGACGACTGAGATCAAATTTAACAGCAGCATTGCTTTTCTTGTACTTTGTTTTTTTTTTCTTCATGAAGACACAAGCAAAAGACAAAAAGCCAAAAAGTGTGAAAAAAAAAGAAGGAATAATTATAAAGAAATAAAGTGTGTTTGTGCGTGCGTGTGTGTTTTCATGTGTATTTAACAAATTCAAAAAACGAAGATTTAGGCCTAATGGTAACTTACCATTAGATTATGAATTTGCATTCGAATAACCCTACCAACCCTTGTGTTAATTTCTACTAGTTTATAAAGAAAAAAAAATAAGGAAAGAAATGATTCAATTAAACAAGAAAGAAAAAGAAAAGGAAGAATGGAATTAAAGGGCAGATTACCTCGGGAAGGAATTTAGGAGGAGCGGTTGGAGTTACACATTGAAGAAAGCGTTCCAGATTGGAGTGCTGCCGCTGATGAGTTGTCGAAGGCACCAACACAGACCGCGATGCGCTTTTTTTACCACTCAGGTCCATCATGACGATGACGATGACGATGATACTACTTAGCTAGTGGTAGGAGTAAGCGGTATCCTGTTTTTCACTGAATTCAATTTTCTTAGCTAGCTAGGCAGAGAGAGAAGCGGGCTGCGGGCAACTCAATCGACCAATTCATTTAAGCGAAGAGATAGAGAAACTGATTGACTGGTGAGAGAGGCCCATCAAGCTTACTATTTTGGCGATTTCTTCGCTGATTTTTATATATATATATATATATAATTATACTCGGGCAAAAGAAGGAAGCAACCCCAAATTTATGTTTCCATTTCTTGCACGCACATATATATATATATATATATATATATATATATAGAGAGAGAGAGAGAGAGAGAGAGAGAGAGAGAGATTATCAAAATCCAAGCTAGCCAGAGAACTAAATTAATATGAAAACCGAAACAGATTAAGAGCAGAAGAAAAGGGAAAGAAAGATTGATGGCCAATTCCAAATTAAACTGGAAGACAAACCAACGCCTTAATTCACTCTCTAATTTGCTTGGTTTTTGTTGGGGAGGGGGGCAGCAGCGATAGCTGCTATTAAGTAATTAAGGACAGGGTTGGAAGGAGTTTAATTAATTAAAGAGGAGTGGCGAGGAGGAAGGGAGATGAGAGTGGAGTAGTAGTGAAGAGAAAAACGCAATGCATCTTAAATTTAAAATCAGTTCAATCTCAAAGCAAACTGAGATTTATTAATTATAGCTCCTAGAAGAAATGTTATACTACAGCACTCTCAACCGAAACAAGAAAGAAGACAAAGATGGTATATATTTCTGCCTTTCGGACAGTAACTACACGTAAGAGAGAGAGACTGTGTGAGCTGTGTGTAAGTTTGTCGGCAACAGTCATTCACAGTGGTGTCCGGGCTGTGGGTGTTCGCTTCGCCGCGTGTTTGTGTCCACTGTTTAGATCCTTTACTTTCCTTTCTCTTTTGTCTTTTCTTTTTTATCCCACTTCTCCTAACTTTTCTTTTTCTTTTTCTTTTTACGTCTGATTTTCCTTTTAAAAATTAATAATGCATTTTGTATTTTAAAAACATGAACGTTCTATAAATTAGCATGGCCATTGCCTTGGGTATTAGAATTGTTACGTGACTAGATATATTACGAGTGACTAGATTATCTAGTTATTAAGAAATCTAAGTATCGGTATACTAGTTTTATCAAAAATTTTAAAAATAAAGAACTATTTATATTTAAGAAAAGTATTAATACCTATAATATATTCTATCTTAGATAAATTATATTGAGTGATCTGAATATAATTTAAAGATTTTGATGGTTTTCTAACCGGTAGTCTGTTTATGGTTTAGGATGACATTTTAAATTTATTATGAGCTTGTATGCCCAAATAAATTTTTATAGAAAGACTTTCCGCAATTCGTGTATTGCGATAAACAAATACTCTCAATTAAAATTGGTGAATATTTAAAATAATTCTAAGAATTTTATGATCAACTCTTGATATTTAAATATCACTCTACTTGTAGGTCCAACATTTATACAAGAATGTTGACCATTAATTTCATGAATTAAAATTTCAGGGGTTATTGAAATATTAATCAAGTTCTCATAGATTTAATAAACTGGTTATTAAATCCAACATGAATGTTAATACACACACACTTTGAATTTGTATTTTTTGAAAAAAAAAAGAATTTTGTATTTTTGAGAGACTTGACCTTATGTAATACGCAAAAAAAATATTTATTGTTGTTGTTGTCATAACATATTTTGGGTTATTGTATCCAAAACTAGAGAGATAATATAGATTCAAGGTCAAATCAAATTATTATTGGATGAATATGCATAAAAATTAAGCCCAATTGTATGATTAGAATTATAATAGGCCAATTTGATTTAATCATGGACCAAATTAAAGTTTAATTATGTTTAAGAATTAATTTGGATCCAATTAAAGGATTTAATTAGGTATAAGGACTTAATTATACTTTAAATAAAGTCAAATTAATTTTATTAAAGACTTAATTGGTGAAAAATTAAGTTTTGGAGCCCAATTTTAGCTTAATTTAGAAAATTGAAATTTTGAAGGACCAAACTTAATTTTTATAAAGTCAATTAGTTCAAATCATGGGTGAAATTGCAAGAAAAATTGAATTTTAGGGTCAATTAAAGGCTAAATTAAAGAAACTCACAATCAATTATCATTTTGAAAAAGACATTGAACTCTAGGGACTCAATTAATTGAAATCAAGAGTGAAATTAAAAGGAATTGAAAGTTTAATGGTTAATTAAAGGTCAACCTTATCAACAATCATGAGCAATGATGGGTTGACATTAGTGCTACAAGACATGTACACGCTGAGAAGAGGATATTTTCCATGTATAAATAAGTGGATAGAGAAAATCTATACATTGGGAACTCATTAACCTCTAAGATATTGGGTGTTGGAAAGGTCATACTGAAGATGACCTATAGAAAGCTTCTCACCCTTAATAATGTATTTCATGTTACTGAAATTATGAAGAACTTAGTGTCTGACTCATTATTGAGTAAAAATAATTTTAAGATAGTTTTTTAGAGTGATAAATTTATACTCTATAAGAGTGGTATGTTTATAGGAAATGAGTATTTGTGTTATGATTTTTTTAAAATGAATGTAATGACTATTGTAACTAATGATAAGAACAAAAATAAAAATGCATCTTCTTCTTATTTGCTTGAGTCTTGTAATGTGTGATATTGTAGGTTAGGTTATGTAAATTATAATTATACATTAATATTAATAAACCATGAATTATTACTAAGTATAATTTTTTAGGAAAAAAATTATAAGTATGAAATTTATGAAGAATTAAAATTCACAAAATCTTCTTTTCAAACAATTAAAAAAAGTGGTGAACCTCTAGACTTAATTCACTCAGGTATTTATGATTTAAAGTTTGTGCAAACTAGAAATGAAAAAAAAATATTATATTACTTTTACATATGATTACACAAGATATTGTTATACATATTTTCTAAGGAGCAAAGATAAAGCTCTTTAACTGTTTAAACATTACAAGAATGAAGTTGAAAATCAACTTAATAAAAAGATAAAGGTAATAAGAAGTGATAGAGGTGGAGAATACAAAGCACTATTTAATAAAATTATGCTCCCAAAATGATATTATCCACCAAACTACTAATCCCTATTCACCATAACAAAATGGCATTGTGGAATGTAAGAACCGAACGTTAAAAAAAATGATGAATGTCATATTGATAAGTTCAGGAGTACCTTAAAACTTATGGTGGAAGACAATTCTAATTGCCAATTATATACTTAACAAAGTATCCCATGAAAATTTAGAAAAACATCATATAAATTGTGGAAAGATAGAAGATCTTCATATAAATACCTCAAAGCATAGGGGTGTCTTGCAAATATAGCACTACCTGATCATAAAAAAATCAAGATAAGACCTAAGACTGTGTATTATGTATTTATCAGATATACATACAATAATAATGCATATAGATTTCTTGTACATAAGTCAAGTATTAAGGATATACATCTTAATACTATTATAAAATCAAGAAAAGCTACATTCTTTGACATGTTTTCATGAAAGAAAGCACGAGAAATTATTCACTTAAAAGAATGATTGAGACTAGCTCGAGTAATCATCATTAATCAAAACATGATGAAATTGAGTTTAGAAAAAGAAAAATGGAAAAAATGACCAAAATACTCAGTTTTGATTTTTTAACATACTTGTTAGAAAATAAACATTGAACCTACTCCAAGGCAATATCATGTCCGAAAGCTTTCTATAGAAAGAAGGTAATTAAAAGTGAAATTGAATCTATTATGAATAATCATACATGAGAACTAGTGGAACTTCCTCTTGGAAGTAAACCATTAGGTCATAAGCGGATTTTTAAAAGAAAGATAAAAATTGATGGCACTATTGATAAATATAAAGCTAAACTTATTAAAGGTTTTAGATAACAAAAAGATGCAGACTATATTGACACATCTTCAGTTGTGTCAAAAATAATTTTTATACGAACATTAATAGCTATTGCAGCTATTAATAAACTTGAAATATATCAAATGGATGTTAAAATAATTTTCTTAAATGGTGACTTTAAAGATGAAGTTTAAATGGAAAAATCCGAGGGATTTATTATCAATAGACAAGGAAAGAGTCTGTAGACTTGTCAAAACATTACATGGTTTAAAGCAAATACTTAAACAATGACATTAAAAGTTTAACAAGGTTATGTTGTTCAATGAATTCAAAATCAACGAACTTAATAAATGTGTTTATATTAAAAACACATATAAAAACTATGTCATTGTATGTTTTTATGTGGATGATATACTAATTTTAGGTATCAATGATCATATAATCAAGTCTACTAAAAAAGTGTTAACTAACAAGTTTGACAAAAAAAACTTAAGTATTGTAGATGTCATATTAGAAATAAGAATTTATAAGACACAATAAATTGATATTGTTTCAATTTCATTATGTTAAGAAAATTCTTGAGAAATTTTTTAAAGATAAAAAAAA